>Ga0126381_100000032_pt1 | contig 170689 bp, 136 predicted proteins | sample PanSoiMetPlot_28_FD_96465 | JGI IMG/M metagenome (GOLD analysis project Ga0126381, IMG submission 96465) | Tropical forest soil microbial communities from Panama - MetaG Plot_28 | ecosystem: Environmental > Terrestrial > Soil > Tropical forest > Bulk soil | place: Panama | collected 2016-02-17
TCAGCGTCATTCAACAGCACTGCCACTTTTCCGCCGTCCAGGGTCACAGCAACATCCGGAAAACCGTCGGCGTTAAAGTCACCTACAACCTGGTCTGTAGGTGTCGCACCCACGGAAACTTTAATCGGTTGTTTGAATTGCCCCATTCCGTCACTGAGGAATATTGAGATATCGTCCGAAGCAGTATTGACCGTGATGATTCCGGGAAACCCCTTGTTAAGACCGGGGTCGACAACGGGTGAAAATACGTCAGCAACAAGAGCCTTCGCCAACAACAGGGGAAACTCCTGTTTCTCGCTGAAAGTACCGTCCCCGTTATTCAGTAAAATGGTTCCACGGTCAGACTCCAGATTCGTCATCATGAGGTCCACAGATCCATCGCCATTGATATCGCGGGCCGTCAGATGGTACGGCGAGGGCGATACTTTGTAGCTGACGGGCTTTTCAAAACCTCCCTTATGGTCGTTCATAAACACAAGAGCTTCCGGGCCACCCTTAGTAACCGTCACCAAATCCAACCACCCATCAGCATTGACATCCGCCGCAATCACGCCCATCGGACCGGCTCCTGAGGCTATCTTGCTTGGCGAAGCGAATTTGTGGTCACCCAACCCGTACATCACGATCAAATCAGAAGTGAATGTATTGACAATCGCTATGTCCATAATCCCATCACGATTAAGGTCAGCCACCCACAGGTCCCATGGACCATTCCCCTTCGTTGGAAGTGTGACGGAATGACCCAAATGCCCCTTACCGTCGTTAAAGTACAGGCGCACGCTGTCCACTTCGCGGCACATAGCGACGACGTCGACATGGTTGTCATTATCCATGTCGGCGGCCCTCAGTCGACCTGGAACTTTGACGCAGGAAACGCGTTGATCCTCCTGAAACTGCCCCGTACCTGCCGTGGGTTTGATTTCGAAATCTGCGATATAACCGTGCTTCATCGGTATGCCTTCACTGGAAAGCACGCCATCGGTCAGAGTTACCGTCACTAACTCGCCAATTTTGAAGCGATTGTCGCGATTGGCACCAAACAGGCCCAGTGTAGGCTTTAGAGTCACCAAGTGCTGCTTTGCGTCGTAGGTGAGATTCGTCTTGTGATAGCCCGACATGGATCCATAGACCAGAACCGTTTGATTGGTGAGGCTTGACGGAGACATGGCGGTACTGAACTGAATGTGAATATCGCGATCGAGCCCATTTCCTACAGCATGGACTCGGTGAGATTGGTTAGGGTCGACGCTCTCAACGCGAGGCACTTGAACGCCCTGCAGTAACACAGCCACATTGCCCGATATAAAGCTGGCTCCCACAATGTCAATTTTGCCATCGTGATTGAGGTCTGCCGTTACCAGGGAGGTCAGGTGCTCACCATCGGGGCGAATTCTTACGGGATCCGCGAGTGATCCGTCGCCTCTGTTGGACAAAATCGCCAGGGTACCGGTCTCACGCTCGGAAACAATTACAGCCGGTTTCTTGGCCCCGTCGATATCAGCTACGGCGATGGTCTGCGGATGGCGTACGCTGTATTCGTTGCCTTTCTTGAATTGCCCATTACCTTGGCCCAGCAACAACGTTACTGTTCCCGCGTCTTCATTGGCGGTAGCGATGTCGGGAAATCCGTCACCGTTGAAGTCCGCCACTCCCAGAGCCACCGGGCCTGCGCCGGTCTCGAACGTCATTCCCTCGGCAAACGTCCTATGTCCGTTGTTGAGGAACACCGAGATGTTTCCGCCTTCATTATTCGCAGTAATCAGATCCTTACGCCCGTCGCCGTTAACGTCCTCAGCCGCCAGGAAAACTGGCGACTTTCCAGCGTTGAGGACAAGATCGGGCTTGAAATCATGGTTGGGGTTATTGAAATACACGGTCACGGTGTCCTTTTCCATGTTCAACACCGCAATGTCGTCTAACCCATCGCCGTCCAGGTCGGCAGTAACAACAAAAATGGGCGCCTTCTCAGTCGCCACCTGCACCCCGGGCTTGAAGCCGCCTTGGCCGTCGGCATAGAAAATAGAAAGGTTTGAAGACCCTAAATTTGCCACCACCAGATCCGGATAGCGGCCTCCGCTAAGCCGGCCGGCAGCCACAGAGTAAGGAGTTTGGCCCGGCGCTGTAATCTTTGTCTTTAAACTGATCAAGCCGTTGCCTTGTGTCTTCATTACTGAAATCGTGTTGTTGGATGAATTCACCGTGACTAAATCGAGAACGCCATCACTCTCCAAATCAGTGGCGATAACCTGGTTTGGCCCTTGCTCTCCCTTAACCATGATCCAATCGGAGTCACTCAACACTCCTGCGCTACTGTTCTTAGCTTTGTCGGCAAAAGCAGTGCCCAGGAGCAGCAACGCACCAAGGGCAGTTAAACAACCAAAAATGAATCCCCTCCCACCTCTGTGAGCAATACTCATCTGCATAAAAGTTTCCTTTCTAGACAATTCGCCTGCACACACTCATCCTGCGCGGAGGTAAATTTCCAACGGATCAACCACGATTTAGGCTGGGACCCTTAAAAAAACCAAAGAAAGTAAGGTTATGAATTTTTACGAATTTCGAGAGGAACCACAGCCTAACACACGCAATCCCATTGTCAAGGGCGAACGCAGGCAAATGCTGGGAAGGCAAAAAGCATGGGAGAAACCAAGATTCGCTGCCCCTAGCGGCCTTAAGCAGCTGGTCTCGGTTCCCAAAATGGTACCAGCACGATTCGCGAAGGAAAGCCGCCAAACTAGAAGATTATTCCGCAAACAAAACGGTTCGCAAGGACATGACTCCTGGAATGAAGTGGGAGATCGCAAAAGCGTGGAAGACGCGACGCTGTCGCCGCCAAGGTTACAACCATCGGCGGCGCCTAGCTCCCCAACTGGCTTGTCGATTCCATTCAGTTGCCTGGATGGAAGATAGCCAAAGGCAACCACGACGTATGCGGTGCCTTCGATTTTTCTTGCCGAAGTTGACGGGCAGGGTGAAAATGCACAGGACGCAAATACACAAAACACAAAGGAGCGACCATGAAGATCGTCATAGCGGGCATCCTGGGTGGGATTGTATTGTTTATCTGGGGCGGAATATGGCATGAGGTACTTCCCTTTCAACTTAACGGCCTACGCAGCCTCCCGACGGAGCAGGCGCTGGAGACGAAGGGCAAATTGACGGACGCAGGGGTTTATGTTTCTCCGGGATATGCCGTTCCGGATAGCGCCTCTTTTGCCGCAAGGTTACATTCCATGAGGGAGCTTGCACGAACGCGCACCAACGAGCCGCGGCAATTCCTGGTTTATCACCCGGTCGCGCGGCCTATCACTGCCCGGCCATTCGTTGTCGAGTTTTTCACCAACATCGTTCAAGCGTTGATCGCAGGCTTTTTAGTCGCCCAGGCACGATTGCAGCGCTATTCTTCCCGCCTGGGATTCATTGTAGTCTTGGGTTTGTTGGCCAGCATCACGACCAATATATCGTTTTCGAACTTCTATGGGTTCCCAGTCGGCTTCATCACGACCAACATAATTTTTGTGGCAATCGGCTATTTCCTTATTGGCTTGGTCGTCGCAGCGATGGTCAAACCCCCGGTGTCCACAGCGACAGTGTGAAGTTTGGCTGCAGCTTTGAACCATAGGAAAAACAAAACATCGTTCGTCACAAGACGCTGGAGCCCTGAAGCAGATTTAGGACCGGACTGCCGTAAATAACTTGGCGGCTTCTTGGCTGCGCTACTAATCGTAGTGTGCCTTGGCCGGCTACTGTTTTTCCAAAACATATTGCTGGTCCGAATCTCCCCGCGGGCCGGACCGATGAATGTTCTTGGTCAGGGTCTTGCCGTCGTCGGAGAGCGTCCAGACCTCCTTGCCGGTCAAGACTGAATCGTGCTCTTTCTCGACAGTTTCAAATACCAGGGTGTTGCCCTCCCATTTCACGTTGGTCGTAAACTCGTCGCCCTCGCGGTCTTGTGACTTCTGCTCTTTGCCGATCACGTAGGTGCGGTCATACGTGCGTTCTCCTCGATCGCCGACCGTAGTGGTTGTCACTTTCAAATTCGCATCCTGGAACTCGATCTTGTTGACATAACTCTTGAGCCAGGAACTCTTCGTTGGACTCTTCTCCATGTTTTGTTTCCAGGTGCCGGAGAAGTCGGGCCGCGATTGCGCGGCCCCCGCCATGGCCAGGAACACCATCAAGTAAATCGCCATCGTGCGTTTCGCCATCTCTCTTGTTCCTCCTCAACCGGAAATCAGAAAGTAAGGTGCATCGACATCTGTAAGAACCGCGGGCCGCCGATTGTCTGTGTAATGTTCCCCATGCTGCCGGCGTTCGCTGAAGAGACGCTGATGGGTACATTGTTCTTCAGGACCGTGTTGTTGTAGAGGCTCGTACTATTGCGAGGCGCAGCAAAACTTGCGTGGTTAAACACGTTAAAAGCGTCGAACTCATACTTCAGCCCGAACCGCTCCGTCAGCTTGGTCTCCTTTCTCAAGGCCGTGTCAAACCGCGTCTGGAAAGGCGCACGAAAAATGTTGCGGCCTCCGCCGCCGAAAGCAGTTTCCATGTTGTCGCCGAGCGGAACACCGTCCGTACCAGGAGTAACCGTCGGAATGGCGAACTTGCTGGGATCCAGAACATTCAGACCGCCATTCGGATTCACGACCGGATTCCCGCGCAAGAGTGCGGAACTGGGGCTCACGCCGGGTGCAAGGCCCAGGATGGGATCGAGGATGCTGACCTGCGTCCCGTAGAACAGTCCGGCAACCGCGCCCGAAAAATCGATGATGTTGTACGGCTGTCCGCTCTGAGCCACGGTAATCCCGCTCAGCCCCCATCCATTCACGAATTTACTCAACAGGGAGTTCGTTTTGGCGAAGCTGGGCAACTGATATAGATAACTGATGACGAAAACATGCGTCCGGTCGAACGTGGATGTCGCATATGACGTGCGTGGATTGAGCGGGTCATTGCCGTTGAAGAAGAGTCCCAGATCGCTCTGCTCATCAAAGGCATGTGACCACGTGTAGGACGCGGTAAGTTGCAGGCCGTGGCTCATCTGCTTTTGTACTCCTGCCTGCAGCGCATGGTAGGAGGAGATGCCCTCCGTCCGGTAGAGCACCGCGTTGGTACTGTAACCTAGGAAGGGCACGCGCAGGTCTGTATTGCCCCCATCGATGGAATGGACGGTTTCGCTGGGAACGATGTTGAATCCATACGAGGATGTCTCTCCGTGGATTGGATTTTGCGCCGTGGCGATTCCAGGCTGGTTGAAAGGGATTGGCAGAACCTCATGCAAGCCACGATTCCCGACATACCCCAGAGTCATCACCCAACTATTCATGGGCTGCCATTGCAGGTCGAATGACCAGTTCTCGGTGTATGGCAATACGTTGTTCATATCGTAGCCGCCAAACAGGTACGTGCTCGCCCCCGACTTTATCCCAGCGATATTCGGCAGGATCTGTGTAATCGCCTGCGCGTTGTTCGGTGGTGTGGGAGGCGTAGTCCCAAAAGGATTGGAGAGCGTGCTGGTTGGCGTCGTCGTGAGCTGGGTGACAAACGGCAGAGCAAGAGTTACCCCAAATGGCCCATTGAATCCTCGGCCGGCGCCGGGCGAGAATTCGCTGAAGAATTCGCCGCGGTCATAGTAGATTCCGAAGCCGGCACGTACGACAAAATTCTTCAGGAAGGACGGGCTCCACGCAACACCGGCCCGCGGCCCAAATCCCCACTGCCGCCCTTTCATGGTCGAGTCGCTGACGCCTGAAGTGCCCATTGTCGGGTTGTTGCCTGCAACCACAATCCCGCTATTCACGATCGTGTCGGTTGCTGCGTCGTACTGATAGCGGCTGGCGTCAAAGTTGGCCAGCATGCCGTTCTTTTCCGTCAGGGGGCCGTCCCAGTCATAGCGCAGCCCAAGACTGAGGGTCAGATTCTTGCGGGCTTTGAAGCTGTCCTGGACATAAGCGCCGACTTGCTTAGAGCGATAGTAGCGGCTGGTTGCGCCGTCAAAGAACTTGGAGAACGCGGCGCTGAACTGGCCCTGGATCAAGCTTGGAAAATCGTTGGCATCGAGCGTGGCGGCCTCGTTATTGCGGTTGAGGACATTCAACTGACCAATATCGAAGTTGAAACCGGTGGAAATGGTGTGCGCCCCATGGGCCCACAGCAGGTTGGTAGACGCCTCAAGCTGGTTTTGCGCAAAACCTGCATTCGCGAAGCTGCCGCTGGGACCAAACGTAACTCCTCGCCGTATGTTGTTGTCACAGGTAAAGCAAACGATGGCGGGAAAGCGTGTCAAGCCGAACAGGTTGATGCCCGCGTCCGCCGGCGTCAGGGGCTGTTCGGTGGTAGCAAAAGTATGCATGCGGGCGAATCCTAGCTTTTGGTTCCAGGTAAGCGTCGGCGCAAGAGTCGTAGTGTTATCAAGCGAGGCCACCTGGCTCCCGGCCTGGTTCGTCTGCGTAAACCCCAGCAGACTGCTCGCCGCAAAGGGACTGGTCGACGGATTGTACGAGTAGAAGTATTTCCCGGACAGGCGATCGCTGGAGCTGATGTTGTAATCGATATTGGTATTGAACTGGTCTTGGGAAAACGTCGACGCCGGAGCCGTAGCCAGAACGTCGAATCCCTGGGCTTTGGCCTGCGCCAAGCTAGTGGTCGTGGGGTTGGGAATCAAAAATTGACCATTCGGGAGCTTGAATTGGAAAAGTTGCACAGCCGCCGGGTCGATCTTGGCCGGATTGACGGTTACGCCAAAGTCCTGCTGTGCAACCAGAGCCAGCCCAGCCGCGCTGCGGTCATCGGTCAGATGCAGCGGGACTGTCGTCGTAGAGTTGCCCCCCAGCCCGTCGGTGACCCGGCCGCCTTCGTACGCAACAAAGAAAAATAACTTGTTCTTGACGATTGGGCCACCCAGGGTCGCGCCGAACCGATTATTGTGCAAGACCGGCACCTTTTGCGATTCGAGAATTGTTGGGCTGTTATTACGAAACCACGGCGCGGCATTCCAGGCATCGGATTGGCGGTATTCGTATGCCTGTCCGTGAAAAGCGTTGGCTCCGGACTTGGTGATCACCTCAATGTGGGCGCCGCTATTGGCCCCCTGCGACGCGTCATACATGGCGGTGCTCACACGCAGCTCTTGGATGGTCTCCGGGGCCGGAGTTGGCAAACTCTGACCGGTAGAATCATAGACCGACATGTTGGTCTGCACCTCGCCGCCTCCGACGTTGCGCTGGCCGGTGTTGAGCGTGAATCGGTTGTCCGCAACCTGGCTGGCCGACTTTCCATTAAAGAGATTGTTGACGGTTACGCTGTTGACCGAAAAACTGTTGCTGGAATCACGCTGACCATTGGCCCAGATGCTCTGGTTTCCGAGTCCAGTGTTGGTGCCGGAACCGGAGAGCAAATCGGCGTTTGCACCTGGGCTGAGCGTGGCCAATTGAGTAAAGCTGCCTGTACCAAGGGGCGTGCCATTGATCGTAGCCTCGTTCAATACGTAGCCAATGGTAGGGTCAGTTTGATTGAGGAGCGGCGTGCCCTTTACTTCGACCACGGTCTCTACCTGCCCAACTTTCAGCGCAGCGGAAACCGTTACCGTCCGGTTCGCCTGCACCAGGATTTGGCTGTGTCTTTCTGAGGTGAATCCGGTTCCTGAAATGGTTACGGCATACATGCCGATAGGCAGATCCGGAACAATATAGAACCCATTGTTCTGTGCCTTGACGATAACTTTCAGGTTCGTAGCCAGGTTCACGACTTCGACGGTAGCCTGTTTGATCACCGCACCAGTGCTATCTGTCACGGTGCCGCTGATTGAGCCTAGCTGCTGCTGGGCAACGCAATACTGGATTGCGCTGATGATCATCGCGAACAACAAAAGGTGGCGTCGCATACGGAATTTCTCCTTCCACTGACTTTCAAATTAGGCCGGCTCGAACCGGCCTGGCCGGGAGCATTCGTCGAGGCTCTGTCGATGTTGTGAACTGTGGCCGCAGACACAAAGAGTCCTTACACGGTTGCGGTGTCGAGTAATTGTTTTTTAAACGCGAAGAGGAGGCGGTGAAGGAGCGAGCAGAAAGCAGCAAAGCTCCCGCGTAGAGCGAGAGGACTGGGGAAGTCGGTGCAGTAAGAAAGGGTGGCTCTCCCTAACCAAATTCCGGAAGAGTCTCAAGATAAGCTTTGCAAATAAAACGCAAGCGCCTATGCAGAGAGCAACTATTGTCAAGTTGAATTCAATGTCGTTGCCGGTCTGCAGGGTGTTGTCCCATGTGTCAAACAATTCTGAAATCTGGGTGCCCAGGAGAACCACTGCGACCAGCAGCACAATCGTAAGTAGGGTGCCTCTCCGCATTCATCGGCATCGTAATTCTTCGTGAATGCTTCTGGTTAAGAGCAGGTTAAAACCGGGTTAATCTTTCGCGGAGAATTATGCGCGCCGCTACCGACTACGCGAGGACAGAGACTCAGGATTCATTTTGGGGCGTTCACGCCGGCACTCGGGGAGGCGGAGGCGGCAAAGCTTCATCACTCCCAACTCAACCGGAAATGAAAATAAAATGACCGCGTTTCCGGCGCGGTCATGGCTTTTCAGAAGTTGTTAAGTCCAGCTAGGCAGTTAAGGATGCACCACCGCACGGCTTGAGAACGAGATCCGAGGATGTGAGGGGTTCACTCTGAATAGTCGGATACGCGCATACAATCGCAACCCTCTCTTAGGTATGCTGTATCCGAGACACGTAAATTGTCGGCACATGGCGTAGGTGCAGTGGGCGGTGCATGCGCCCGGTCAATATTTCAATATTGATGATAAATAAGCACGCCGCTGGCTGTTTGCAGGGCAAGCTCCAGCCCTTTCTTGAACGCGGCCGTGGCCGCGCTGTTCGGAATGAACAGGACGTCGCCGGGCTCCACGCGCATATCCGGAACCTGGGCGGCCAGCATTTTCTTGAGCTGCAGCGGAACGGCTACTTGTCCGTCGGAAGTCTTGCGCACCAGCCTTGCTTTATCCAGCGCAGCATTCGGCGCGATACCCTGCGCCAAAGCGATGGCCTTCAACACTGTCAGCCCAGGATCGACCATGGCGATCCCAGTAGGCTTGTGCACATTCCCGACCACATACATCATGCTTGCTTTCTGAACGATGACCGTATCCCCTGGCAGCACCGGAACATTGCTTCGTGCGGCGCCTGTTGGATCGTAACTGAGCTTAACAACTTCCGCTTGTTGTGGGCGGTCGCGGTGGGTGATGTACACTTTGTCGCCTGCCACCTGCGTGGTGCCCTGCGCGGCAGAAAGCACGTCAAAGAGTGTTCGCGAGCCATAAAGCGGGTACACCCCCGGCTTTTGCACCTCGCCCAGTACCGACACGCCCTGGGTTGCGTATTCCTTGACGAAGACGCTCACCTGCGGATTGTTGAAGTAGCCTCCCTGGCTGAGCCGCCCCTGCAAGTCAGTGGCAATGGCCCGCGGCGTAAGCCCCGCGACTTTCACCGACCCGATGAATGGCAGGTTGATAGAACCGTCTGTTCCCACGCGGACTTCGTGGTTATAGTCCGACGCGCCAAAGACGCTGACCTGCAGCAGATCGCCGCTCCCGATGCGCACTCCATCGTTGGCGCTGGCTCTGGTAAGCAGCGCTGGCTTGGATTCATCAGAAGTAGCAGTCGATCCTGCGCTATCTGCTGGGGGCTTTTTGCTCTCGTCGGGGATTCCGGCCGGGGTAGGCGTTTGCTGAGCCGGGTTGGCTTCCGACGGAAGTCCAGCCGGCGAAGGACTTTCCTGTTGTGGAATGACAACCTGCGCTGATACGGGACTCGCAAATAGAAAAACGGCTGCGATGATGGTCAAGCGCGTGATCGCACGATGCATAAGGACCTCCTTGAATTGAATGCACACGTGTTAAAGATGAAAATCGGCGGATTTACGACCTTCAGCAACGAACCACCTTGGCCGAGTTGATGCCGCGCGTGGCATTCCGTGTATCGACAATTAGTTGTGCCTGGTCCACGATTTCTTCATAGTCGTAGGTGGAGTGATCAGTCACGATCAGCACACAGTCATAGTGGCCCAGGTTTTCCAGGGACGAGCACCGGAGCTGGAGGTTGTACTTTCGGCCTTTGTCCAGAAACGGGAAGAACGGGTCGTGGTAGCTGACCACTGCACCCTGAGCGCGCAGCAGCTCAATGATGGTTAGAGCCGGGGATTCACGAAGGTCGTCGATATCCTTTTTATAGGAGACGCCCAGGACCAGCACGCGCGAGCCGTTCACCGGCTTATTCCTGCTGTTCAAGGCGGAGCTGACTGCCTCTACCACGTGCCGCGGCATCGCAGTGTTGATCTCGCCGGCAAGTTCGATGAATCTCATCTGGAAATCCCATTGCTGCGCTTTCCAGGAGAGGTAGAACGGATCGATGGGGATACAGTGGCCTCCCAGGCCTGGCCCTGGATAAAACGGCTGGAACCCAAAAGGCTTGGTTGCGGCCGCATCTATTACCTCCCAGACATCAATTCCCATGCGCAGGCAAAGCAATTTCAATTCGTTGACCAAAGCTATGTTGACGCACCGATAAATGTTCTCCAGCAGCTTCGTCATCTCTGCAACCGCGGGCGCAGAGACAGTGACCACGCGGTGAAATAGAGCGGCATACAGCTCACGCGCGAGTTCGGTTGCCCTCGCGTCAATGCCTCCGACGACTTTGGGAACATCTCTCCGGGCGATGATGTCATTTCCAGGGTCTTCGCGTTCCGGCGAGAAGGCCACAAAGATGCTGTTGGTTTGCGGCTGGCCATTTCGCGCCACACCGCACTCCGCACGATTCATCTTTTCCACAATGGGAACCACCAGTTCCTCCGTCGTACCGGGATAGGTTGTGCTTTCCAAAACCACAAGCTGCCCAGCGCGGAGATGAGGAGCAATGGATTCCACCGTCGATCTCACATAACTCAGATCCGGTTGCCGATGCTCGTCCAAAGGCGTTGGCACGCAGATCACGATTGCATCCATACCGGAAGCGAGGGCGTAATCGCTGGTAGCGTTGAAGCCTCTACGCTGCGCCAGCTGGATCTCAGTCTTCGGCACGCGATAAATGTAAGACTCGCCATTGACCAGTGCTTCCACTTTTTGCGAATCGATGTCGAACCCGAGCACAGGAAAGCCCTCCTCAGCAAAGAGCAGCGCAAGCGGAAGACCAACATAGCCAAGGCCGATGATGCCGATCTTGGCTTTGCGCGATTGGATTCGATCAACAAACGATTGTGCTGGGACGGCAAGTAGAGACGTGGTCATTCATTACCTCTTCCATGAAAGCTGATGGTCTTGTGGCGAACACGTGGTTCCCACCCTCAACTGGTTAGTTTGCAAACAAGAGTGGCAGCTCAACGAGCCCGCGAAGCCCTGTGTTTTCCCGCCAGGCGAGCCGGTCGGTCGCCAGGCTGAAATCTGAAATTCGCTCGATCAGGGTGCTGAAGGCGATGCTAGCCTCCATGCGGCCGAGGGGGGCGCCAAAACAGTAGTGAGCGCCTGCTCCGAACGCGAGATGCTTGTTGTCCTTGCGCGCAATCTCGAACCTGTCTGGATCAGGAAAGCGCTCAGGATCCCGGTTAGCGGCGCCCATGACCGCGATCACCGATTGCCCGCCGGAGATCTTCTTGTCTCCCAGGGCTACGTTCTGCTGCGGAATTCGAGTCGTGTGCTGGCTCGGGGCTTCAAAGCGAAGCATCTCTTCGATGGCTGAAGGCAGCAGAGAAGGATCAGAGCGCAGCTTCTTGAACTCTCGGCGATTGCGCAACAAGGTGAGCATCCCATTGCCAATCAGATTGGGAGTTGTCTCCTGGGCGCCAACCATCAGCAGAATGCAGTTCGCAATGATCACCTCGTCTGTCAGTCTCTGGCCGTTGATTTCTGCATTGACCAGAACACTGATCATGGAATCGCCCGCCGGGCGGTTGCGCTCTTGACGAATGGCTTCGCGGAAATAGGCGGTCGTTTCATCCAGGCTTCTCGACATGCGGAGGCTGTGGTCGGGATTATGCTGGAAATTTCCCAGCACCTCGGCAAAATCGGCGGACCAGGCCTTTAGTTGCTCGTGGTCAGATGGCGGCAGCCCCAGGATGCCGGCGCTCACGATCGCAGGGAGCGGATTGGCCAGATCCCGCATCAACTCGATTCGGCCCAATGGAAGATGCGGTTCCAGCAGCGCGTTCACGATCTCCTGTACGCGGGCGCGGAGCCGTTCCACCCGATGAGGTGTAAATGCCTGCGAACATACCGCGCGAAGCCGGGTGTGGTCGGGCGGGTCCATGAACAGGTGCTGGCGCACCATGATCTGTCCGATGCGGTCCAGGCTCGAGAGGCCCATCGACTCCATTCTTTGCGGCGCCGGGGCGCACTTCGCTGAAAATGACTGCAGCACCGTCACTACATCCGGGTAGCGGGTCACGACCCAGGCGTGGAGAAACGGGTCCCAGTGCACAGGGTCCTGACTGCGAAGCTGCGCATAGAGAGGATAGGGATCTGCAAGGATCGCAGGATTATAGAGACGGTAGAGGCTCAGGCTCCGATGATCGGTAACGGGTTGTTGCACCGAACTCATATCAGGCAGCCTCAGCGTCAACTGGTTTGGCCTGCGCCAGCTGTTGGATTCGCGCGGCGATGGCCGTGACCGTACCGCTTTCAAACAGATCGACCAGCGCCAGTTCCACGCCAAATGCCTTCTTCACTTCAGTGATGAGTTGCGCACCCAGCAGCGAGTGGCCGCCAAGAAGAAAGAAGTTATCGCCCAGCGAGATGTCATTGATCTTCAGCAGCTTTTTCAACATTGCGAGCAGCTGGCGTTCATACTCGGTTTGCGAGACATCGGTCGGGACATCTCGCAAGATGTTGGAAGCTGTGGGTTCCGGCAGCGCGCCGCGATCAACCTTGCCGTTCACAGTCATCGGCAGAGCTTCGCACCGCACGAAGAGCGTTGGAACCATGTACTCAGGAAGAAGATCGCGCAGAAACGTCAGCAACTCTCCAGCGCGGGGAGGGCCGTCCGCGGCGGGAACGATGTACCCGGCCAGCTTCTTCTCTTCGAAGCTGCCGACAACCTTAACAGCGCTGCTCTCGACTGCCGGATGTCGATTCAAAGCGGCTACGATCTCGTTGGGTTCAATGCGAAAACCGCGTATTTTGATTTGATCGTCGTTCCTGCCCACGAAGGCAATTTCACCGCCCGGCAGATAAAACCCGATATCTCCGGTCTTGTATAAGCGTCCTTCGTCCTCTGCGAAGGGGCTGGCCACAAAGGCATGAGCCGTCAATTCAGGATTCACATAGCCCCGGCCGAGGCCTGCGCCGCCGATGTAGATTTCGCCGGACACGCCTTCAGGAACGGGACGCAAACGTTCATCGAGAATCCGCACGGTAACGTTGTGAATCGGCCTGCCAATGGAGGGCTCTGGCGAATCGCCGGACACAGGCACGTCCCCCGAAGTCGCAACCACCGTCGTCTCGGTGGGTCCATAGTTGTTCACCAGCTTGAATGGCAACGATGCCGGAGCGTAACGATACAGTTTGTCTCCTCCGGTAAGCAGCGCACGCAGGGCAACGTCTCTGGGCCACTCGAGTTGGATCAGCTTTTCCGCCATTGGCGTGGGAATCAATGCGATATTGATTTGATTCTTCGTCAGCCAATCACGCAAAGCCGTCGCATCGTGTCTTACGCATTCATCGACGACGAGGACGCTGGCACCAGCTACCAGGTGAGGCCATATCTCCGCGACGGTCGCATCAAACCCTATGCTGGAATACTGACAGGCTCGGTCTGCGGCGGAGACACCGAAGACATCGTTATGCCAATTCACCAGATTGAGCAGAGCGCGGTGTTCTATCTGCACGCCTTTCGGTCGTCCTGTCGAGCCGGATGTATAGATGATGTAGGCGAGACTTTCCGGTCTCGGCGGGTCAGGTTCAATTTGCGTCGGAGTCTGAAGTGCCGGATTGTCAACGTCAAGCCAGGCAATTCCCTCCTCCTTTGCGAGGTGGCTATGTTTCTGATCGGTGATTCCAATCTGGATCTGAGCGTCGTTCAAGATGAAATCGAGACGTTCGCGAGGATATGTCGGATCCAGAGGAACGTACGCTCCGCCCGCCATCAGCACAGCAAGCCCGGCTACTACGAATGAAGGGGATCGATTGAGAAGAACTCCAACCGGAACATCCTTTGTCACACCCAGCGAGAGCAGGCTGTTCATCAGATTTTTGGCCCTGTTGTGGAGTTCCTGGTAGCTTAGGCTTTCCTCACGCGAGGAAACCGCCAGGGCACCTCCTCGCGCCTCTACGTTGGCTCGAATGAGCTCCGGCACTGAGACAAAGGACTTCTCTCTTTGCAATTGACGGTTCGATATGGTGCTTGCGAGCATACTCCCGACCTCCATCGGGCTCTATTCGTTTCTGATGGTTTGTTTACGAAAGTTGGGCTGATTGTTCGGTACTTGAAGTTGAAGAAGTCCTAAAAAGCCCAGGGCCACACCGTCTGTTTCGCCCCGCTCTGGTAAGGACCAATGTCTGGACGCGAGGCGGCAGGCCGGATATGACCATCGAAATCGATAGGCGGCACGCCCACAACGGTGCCGGCCGCTATCGCCGGGCTTGATTGCGAAAGGTGGTAGTTCCCGCTGCCATCGGCTCGATAGTCTTCGAGCCGTGGATCCGCTTTGATTGTTCCCGCCGTGCTGATTCCGTTCTGCAGCACAATTCCCTGCTTGTTACTCCAGATCAGGTTGTTACTGTATTTGTTGTCAGCTCCGGTAAGCCCGCTCTCGATAATTGCCTGGCCCCCACCCCACGTACTGGCGGGATTGTTCAGGATCATGTTGTTTACAACCACGATGCCCGAAGCGACTACTCCGCCCGGCGCATCGCCGGCGCCGACAAGAATGCCCGCTTCGCCGTTCTGGAACACAAGATTGTTGGCCACCACGACGTTTTTGGGAGCGTGCCACAGATGAATGCCATAGGCCCAGGCTCGATAGACGATGTTGTTCATGATGTGGCCGCGCAGGTTGGCGTGGTAAATGCCCTGCACCGTGCCACATTTGACGGATAGGGTTGAACCAATATCGTGGACCAGATTTCCAACCACGTCGTTATCACTGGCCTGGTAGTTCGCATTGTTGATGCCCGCGCCGCCACCGTTGCCGCATTGAGCCGGGATGTCATGAATGTGATTGCCCATGATTCGGACAAAAGAACCCTGGTTCAGGATTCCCAGTCTTGCGCTGCCGGTAATATCGAAGCCTTCAATGTCCACGTAGCTGGCGCGATTCTCCCAGGCCGAATCCGATCCGGGAGCGATGATCTTTGCTCCCCACTTCGCGTCAGAGCGAAAGGTGATCCGCGCAGCGGAGTTTCCGCTGGTTGTGGTTCTAATCGCTTCAATGTACTTGCCCGGTGTTACATGAACGAGAGCGCCCGGCCCTGCGACATTGGCCGCGTGCTGGATGGTCGCCCATGGAGACGTCGCGCTTCCGTCACCAGCATCATTGCCGCGAGGGCTCACGTAGTATTCAAAGATCGCGGGCGGGGCAGGCTGCATCGTCGACGGCAAGGCACTGGCTTCGCTCTGCACAGAACGAGGCTGCCATTGCCAGATCACTAAACCCAGGACTACAATCCCGAAAAAAGAAAGAATGAACTTGATCTTTGGTTTGCCGCTGTACCGCATTGGTCAATTCCGCATGAGCGTTTTTTGCCACTGCGCACAGATCGCTCGTTTTTGTGCGCAGAATATTTGAGTGGGTTGCTGTGAACACACTGCAACTAGGCGCAGCATATTTGAGTCTGTTGTTGTGAACGCCGTGCAATTAAACCGGTATTAAGAAATTGCCCGGATTCAATTAGGGTCCTTTCGGAGATCACTCAAGGCGGGTGCCCGATATAGGCAGAGTAGCTCGTTCTGTAAGGTGACTCCTGGACGACAAACCACCCCCAGGAGTCCCAGAGTTGAAGAAACTCACTTTCTGTCTTGCAACGCTCATTCTGTCCACCGCTATCTCGTTGGCACAATCAATCACCGTGACGTCTCCGACTGCAGGTGCAACGAGCACTTCCCCTGTTCACTTTGCTGCTACAGCCAGCGGCGGCGGTCCTCAAGTCACCGCCATCCGCGTCTATGTCGACAATAAGAGCCTGTACACGGTTCACAATACGACATCCCTGAACGTCAACCTGCCATTGGCGACCGGAAATCACTTTTCCGTAGTCAAGGCATGGAACTCACTCGGGAAAGTCGCTTCGAAATCCATATCTTTTACCGTAAAGCCGCCCCCAACACCAACGCCGACTCCTACGCCGACGCCCAGCCCCACACCCACTCCAACTCCTGCTCCAATACCGAGCCCAACGCCAACCCCGACGCCAGCACCCACTCCGTCGCCGACGCCCAGTCCGTCGCCTACATGTATTCATGCCTGCTATTACATGTCTCCAACAGGCAGTGACTCAAACACAGGTTCCATCACCTCACCTTGGAAAACAATAAGTTACGCTTCGGGCCGACTTGTGGCCGGAGATACGCTTTTTGCCCGAGGAGGTACATACACCGGACAGGCAGGTCTTACTTGGAATTCTCCATCGGGAACACAAGCAGCACCTATTACTTGGACAAATTACCCCGGAGAGACTCCAGTATTTGATGGTCAGAATGCCGCAAGTAGTTTCATGCAGATTGTTGCCAAGAATTGGCTTGTTATTGATGGCATTACTGTTCAAAACTATAAAGGTTGCTGCGCTGCGTTTTGGATAGGATATAGCGGTACCGGTACTGATTATGCAACAAATAATATCCTTCGCAACAACACAATAAGGAACATTGGTTCAGATACAACTACACACGGTATATATGTTTCATATGGCAATCAAAATATAACAATCAACAATAATACGATCATCAATTCATCTGGTGCAGGCATCCAGTTTTATCACACCCCCGGTGCTGTAGGAGCCAGGATTTACAACAACGTTATTGATGGTAAAGGCGTTGCGGCTTGGGGTATGGTAATTCGTTCTGCGTCTAACGTTCAGGTTTATAACAATACGGTTGTTGGAACTAACCCTAATACGATTCAGCGTGGGGCAGATATTGATTACGGTGGGTCAACTACCGTGACGTTGAAAAATAATATTGTGGGCATGGGGTTTTTGGGTAGTGGAGCAACGTGTGACCACAATATGTTTATCAATGGTGCAGCGGCGAATTGCGGTACAAATAATGTAACTGCATCGAGTGGGGGATTTGTAAGCGCAAGTACAGCTGATTATCATTTAACCTCAGCTTCTGCCGCGATTGATCAGGGTACAACAGTGCCATATGTTACAACCGACAGGGTTGGTGTTTCTCGCCCACAGGGAGCTGCATATGACATCGGAGCGTATGAGTATAAAGCCGCTACAGCCACTGCAACTCTTGCACTTACGCCTGCCCTAACCCCGGCGCTGACGCCGGCACCGACGCCGGCACCGACGCCATCGGATACGAATTACTACGTGTCCCCGAGTGGAAGCGATTCCAATAGCGGCTCAGCATCAGCGCCATGGGCTACACTCCAGCACGCCGCCGACGTGGCCAAAGCCGGTGCCGTGGTGCACGTGGCTTCCGGAACCTACGGAGCGGTCACAACGAGTACCAGCGGTACGTCGAGCGCTCGCATTCGTTTCATCTCTGATGCCAAGTGGGGCGCGAAGATCCGCACCACCGGCGCGCAGTATATGTGGTTAAACTCCGCCAATTACATCGACATCATGGGATTCGATATCAGCGGCGATGGCCGGATTGGAATCCTGAATAATGGCTCCTTTGTCCGGATTGTTGGAAACAACGTTCACAATATTCCCGCTGCCTGCAGCAGCGGCGGAGCCGGCATTGACAACGCCAATTACAACGCCAGTGACGACGACACCATTGGCAATGTGGTCCACGATATCGGCCAGGGCTTCTCGGTCAAATGCGGGACCGTGCAGGGCATTTACCATGCCAATCTGCGCGGCCACATCATGAACAACATCGTCTATCGCGCCTGGGCTTACGGCATTCATCTATGGCATGCTCCCAAGAACGTCGTAATCGCGAACAACCTTGTCTTCCAGAACGGCGAAGCCGGTATTCTTATCGGAGCTCCGGCTGGGGGTACGGCAGTCGCCTCAGGCATGATCGTCGTGAACAATATGATCGTTGATAATCCTGCCAGCACATGGGGAGGCGGTCAGCCGATCGTCGAAGATGCGCTGACGGGAACAGACAACCAGTACATCAACAACCTGATCTGGAATAACAAATCAGGGATCGAATTGAACAATGGACTGGTTGCTGCAGGAACAATCAACGCTGACCCGCTGTTCGTCAACTTTCAGCCTGACGGCAGCGGCGACTATCACGTGCAGTCCGGCAGTCGCGCCATCAACTCCGGTACCTCTACAGCCGCGCCGACTATCGATTTTGACGGTGTTCCCCGGCCTTTCGGTTCGGGTTTTGACATCGGCATCTACGAGTTCGGCGGCGCCACAAAGCCCTGGCCATGGATGTAACCGCATTTACCCAGAGCTAGAGTTGCGCAAACCTCAATCATCAACCTCCCCGAAGAGCAGCGAGCGAACCTCGCTGCTCTTCCCTTCTTAAGCCGGGTTCCTCGATCGCGTGCTCCAGGGTGGCGCGTATGGCAATTGCGTACGCCCGTTTATGGCCGGCACGTGTATTTGCTTTGGCAGGCAGTACATCACAAGGCACGCAAAACCCAGGCCATGTGTCATCAGGCACGTGAGCAGACCAGTGTTGGCCAGTGAAATAGCAGGCATTACCAGCATGAGGGCCGCCAGGCGCAAATCAGTATCGCGTGCAAGGGAATCGTAAAACCAAAACACCGCACCCAAAATCGCGGTGAAGGCGAAAACGGCCCAAATCCCAAAATTGGCAAAAGCGTCTGCCCAGAAATTCGCGTTCGCATACGTTTCCCAGCTTGGAAAATACACTTTGCCGATGATGAGTGGCGGGGCCGACCCGTATGGGTTGTGGAAGATGCCTCCCAGGACGCTGTGCGAAAGCATCATTTTGGGATGATGTGCGAAAAATGAGAAATAAAAGCCTGTCAGCAGACCTGGCAGACCGACAAGTCTTTCTACTACCAGGCTGAACAGAGACAAGGATCCGGACCAGAGAAAATAGGCCGCCGCGAACGCAATCGCGCCCGTCAATGCTAGCAGCATGCGAATGCCGAAGCGTGCTTGCGAACGACAAAGGAGCAGAAGCAAAAGGAGCACGCTGGTCGAAAAAAGAACAGTCCGAAAACCCGTAAACGAATAGATCATGAGCTGACCGATAGCTCCGCTCAAAACCAACAGCTTTCTTCGCGACATCAAGCCAACAAGAATCAGCAGCGGATTGAGAACCAGCGCCTGCCAGTCGACTACGTACGATATATAAACGTTGGTATTGCCCAGGATTTTTCCGTATTCAGCGCGCACCTGGTATATGTCGGAGAGTGAAGCAAGGTGCAAACGAAGTCCGAACGTCGACAAGATCAGTGCATAGGAAAGCGCGCTTATTGCCAAAACGGCTATCCACAGCGTTTGCGGCCGGAATCGATCATGACGCATCGAGGCCAGAGGTACGGCATAGATCAGCCCCAGCACGGCGAACGCACCGACAATCCACACCGCAGTGACTATTCCACTGTGCGCATCTCCCGGATAAGAGTGAACGGTAACCACCGCAACCGGAACGACAACAACCAGGTAGAAAAACCAGTAAGCCAGTTGCGAAGGCCGTCTCAAACTGACGGGCATCCAAAACGAGGGCACAACCGCCAGCAGCCATGTGGCTGCAATCACCGTTGGGTCCTGGCGATACTTAAAACCTTCATAGGCATAATGTTGGGTGAGAATCGTCGCGTACACCCATTGGAATACCGCAATGTAAGCCAGCGCCCCGAACACTATCTTGATCCTGGCAGCGGCGCCGGATTCGAAGGCCTGTCGTTTATATGGGGCACGCTCTACAGTTGAAACCGTCCACGTTCCGCGCGCAACCGTTTCGTTGATCACATCTCACCTGCACAACCGACTACAGCGCCGGTTTGCTGAACATGCGTTGCTGAGATATTCAGCAGCAGCAGGAAGAAAACGGCATAGGCTGCAGTTCTCAGACCAGCGAGCACCGCAATGGCTGTCATCACCGGCCACTGGCGATCGTGCGCAATTGCAAATACCGCGATTGTGCCGCCGAATGTGATGATGTCGTAGATGAACTTTACTTTCTGCCGGCCAACCACCAGCACAACGCGGCTCAATGGGCTCACGATGAATTGCGCCAGGAACAAAGGAGCGATCCAGGCTGCCATGACTCCAGCCTCTACCCATTTGCTGCCGAATACCCACGCGAACAACTGTGGGCCGAATGCAATCAGAGTGGCCGCCGGGCAAATCCCCGCCAACAGGAGCAAACCGCCCATTCTTTTCACCAGCCCCGGCAATGCAACAGGATTCGTCTGCGCAACCGTGGCGGCCCTGCGGTGAAATGCATCCGCGACGTTGGCCGTGATCAAAACGGCCGGCAGCGCGAGGACTCGCGCAACCAACGAAAAACTACCACCGGCATTCAACCCGTAGAGATACACGACCAGCGGAAGAGAAATGGAGGTTGCGAGCGTATCCAGGAGCGACGACGGCAGCGAGTACAGTGCGAATTCACGATTGTTGTTGAGTGTCTCTTTGATCTGGCGAAAGTCGCTTCCAGCGAGCTCCCGCTTCAGCGCCGGCCACGCGGCCCGAAGCATGCGGCTCATTCCTGAACACCGTCCGATGATCTCGCCCGCGAGCAACCCAGCCGTATAGGGCCCTAACCATCCAAAGCCGGCTTGCGTGAGCGCGCGGCTGGCGTTCTGGAAGACCATCCCGTGCGATATCAGGCCGAACCGCTCTTTGCGCAGCAACCAGTAGCGAAGCGCCGCGAACGCGGCGGTGCACAGCATCGCCGGAATGACCAGAACAGCTGCATACAGCGGCATGTTGCCGTAGCCGAGGATTCCCTCCCGCACCAGCAAATAAAATACAAGCGCAGCGATCGTGCCGACCGGTAACGCCAGCAGGAAGCAGCACAACGTTAATTGAGCGGCTTCACGGTCACTTCGAGCTGAGACAATGGCGAATTCATAACGCAGCGAGGCCGCAAGGACGGCAACGTTGATAAAAGCCATAAACAATCCCAACTGCCCGAGATTAGCCGGAAGATACAGCCGCGTGATCAGAGGTGTAACGGCCAGGGTAAATCCCTGCGCCAGAGCTGACCCACCGCTGAGTATGCTGAAATTGCGCAACACGCTCCAGTTCAGACCTACCCGTGCGAATCCCGCCGGCAGGGCCGTGACAAATCCGCTTGCGCGTTCCTGTAATTTTGAAAGAGTTGACACGAGTCAGCCAGCGTCCGAGATTCAGGCAGCCATCGGTGAGCCCGGAGGAACCGGGTCACAGTCTTGGGTAGAAACGCAGGCCTCCATCGACGCTCTGAGTTTCGCGGCCAGTTCATTCACTGCAGGCGCCTCCAGCATCTGCGCCGGATACCCGCAAAGAAAGAATTCTTCCACACCCTGTGCAGCAAAGCGGTTCAGGCTCATCTCCCGTCTTTGGTATCTGGCGAATTGTTTCGCTGGACGCACATGCAGAAAGCGGCCGGGGAAGATTTGTGGCGAGTAGTTAAGCGCGGCATTACGGTTGCATTCTGAGACAAGCTCGGCGGCCGGTTTCGTCCAGAAGTCGGTTGATCTTCCCAGCGATTCCTTCCGGTCAGGTAACGCTAAGCCAACCATGGAGCCCAGTCCTTTTCGCCTCTGCAATTCCTTCCACCGCAAACCGCCGGGGCGCCAGCTGAACCACCACTGCTGCGCCCGAAAATGAAAATCGTCGATCAACGAGGTGCGCTTGAGCACGCTCCAGTTGTAGGTATCCAACATAGCCACCAGACCTGCAGCCTTGCCCTGCCGGCGCAACTGCTGCGCTATTTCGAGCGCGATTGTGCCTCCCATGCAGTAACCAATCAGAATGTACGGCCCCTCCGGCTGGACCACTTGGATTTGTGTAACAAAGTTTGCCGCCATGTCTTCGATCCGCGTGAGCGGCGGTTGCTTGCCGTCAAGCCCCTGCGGCTGCAACCCGTAGACCGGCTGATCCGGGCCCATAGACTGTGCCAGGGTACGAAACATCAACACGCTGCCAGTTTGTCCCGGAATGCAGAACAGCGGTGGGTGGATGCTGCCGGCCTGAATCGTAACCACGCACGGGTTGCTGTTCGCACCGGCCTCGGAAATCACTCTCGCTAGCGTCGCGATGGTCGGTGATTGAACAAGTGCTCCCAGCGGAATCGCGCGCTTGAAGGTTTGCTCGATTCGGGCAAACAGCCGTACGGCGCGGAGTGAGTCTCCGCCCACTTCGAAGAAGTTGTCGTTCACTCCTATGGGCCGCCTTTCAAGAACTGATTCCCACAACTCAAGCAGCTTCGATTCGATGTCCCTTTTCGGCTGGGCGTACTCTATCACGGCAACGCGCGGCTGCTCTTCTGCCTTCATTCCAGTCTTTTGCTTCCCGATTGCCAGTTCGTCGAGCCGCGCATCCGGGTTGGCGCACAATGATTCCAGCACAGCACGATAGTCCTGCAGGAAGCCGCGAATGGTTGCCGTATCAAACAGGTCAGAGCTGTACTGCAGCTCTATTTCGGGCCGCTCATGAACTCGCACATTCATGCTCACCTCGAAACATGAAGTCCCGGTATCAACTGCCATGGGCTCAACCGTGAGACCGGGCGCTTCCCAGGGTTCACTCGGCGCATTCAGAAAAACGAACAGTATCTGGAATAGCGGATGCCGTGCTGGATCGAATGCCGGCTGGTAATGTTCCACCAGGGTTCCGAAAGGCACATCCTGATAGTTGAAAGCTGCCAGACACGTTTCCCGCACACGACGGAACACTTCCCGGCCAGTAGGGTTGCCGGAAAGATCGGTCCGCAAAACCGATACATTGGCAAACGGGCCGATGACTCCTTCAAGCTCAGGCAACGGTCGGTTCGCCACACATGAACCGATGCCAATGTCATCATCCCCGGAACATCGCTGGACCAAACACTGCAAAGCCGCCAGCATGACCATGAATGGGCTAAGCCGCTCGCGAACAGCCAGCTGCCTGATGGAACGGGTCAACTCTTCGGGAAAAATCATTCTTTCCAAACGGCCGCGGTAGCTTCGGGGGCTTGAGGGTGCGTGATCAGCAGCAAGATGATGAAAGTCCTTGCCGGCCAGCCGCTCGTTCCAAAATCCCATGAGCTCGGCTTCATTGCTCCGCAAGCGTTCTTCAAGCCATTTCACATAGTCCGAATACCGGAAACCTTGTTCGGGCAGCGGTGACGGCTGTTGTGCACTGAAAGAAGCATAGAGCGTGAAAAGTTCACGAATCAGAATGCGTGTAGACCAGTAATCGCACACAACATGATGGGTTGTAAGCAGCAAGATGTGATCGTCGACGGTGAGACGCGCCAACAGGGTTCGAAGCAGGGGTCCGCGGCTCAAATCGAATGGCCGCCGCGCCTCTTCTGCCACTGCCTCCAGCGCCTTCGCTTCTCTCACCTCTTCAGGCAACCCGGTCAGATCGAGAAGCGGGACATTGAGTTCCTGGATTGGCATAATCAACTGCTCCGGCTTGCCATCCACAACGCGAAAGGACGAGCGTAAAGCACGCTGCCGCCGCAGGACCTCCTGAAGACTTTGCGCCAGTGCTCCCTGGCTGAGCGGTCCACGGATACGCATCGCCAGCGGACAATTGTGGGCTGCATTGCCGGGCGCCCTCGGGTCTCGAATCCACAGAGGCAGTTCAAAATACCAGGCGGGAGGGGCAAAGACGATCTCCGGCGTCGCGTTCAATTGATGGGAAGAAACCTGAGTAATCGAATCGTGCAAAATAGAACCGGTCATGCTTCGGAAAACCTCGCAGGAAATGAGGATGGAAAGAATCTGGCTACAGCTTGCCCGCGATTTGCAGGTAGCAATTCACTAACGCTGGAGCTTTCATCACATAGTTGTACGGCACTTGCTTGGCGCCAAAGTTTCGGTTGAAGCGTGCAATGCCCTCGATCATGGAGCCCGCAAAGTCGAGCGCACGACTGTGTTGTGCGGCAAACTGGATGGCGTGCCACACGCCCAATGAGTTGGCGCCGCTGCCGCGCAATTCGCTATCGGCGCCGGCCACAATGTTATAGGTGCGGTCATCATCCCATACCAGCAGGCGCGCCGAATGCACCGTCCCTTCACGATCTACCACCGCGAAACAGGCGCCGTTGCCGTTTTCTGTGGCCGCCTCATAGACGTTTCGCAGAAGGAACTCGGTATGGGATGGTTTCTTTGCCTGCCGTCGAAAACTTTCGCATTCGCACCTGTAAACGTCCTCGATGCCGCAGGGAATGACCGTAAGTCCGGTTTTTTCCGCCTTCTTCACCTGGCCTCGAGCGCTCTCTGACATCCCGTGCCAGATTCGCCCCAGGTCGCTGAGATCATCGAGAACCTGCGTGAAGCGCGTGGTCTGCCGAAATCCTGACCAATAGAACGGCAGCCAATTCGGAAGGCTCGAGTGAAACGCCTGAAAAAAAAGCTTGTGACTGGCCAGTTGAGCCGCAAATACCCGCAGAATCTTTGTCTCCCGCGACACCGCAGCGAACCTCTTGCCTTCCAGCGGACGCATGATCACGCCCCACGCCCGCGTCAGCTTCGGCATGGTGCATACCGTGATACCATAGTGGCGCTCAAAGTACAGCGGAATACCCGCGACGAGTTCGGCGCCCGAAAAGCACGCCAGCACACGAACATCTCCAATCGCGTTCAACCACCATGCCCGGCAAAAGACTGAACCCTGCGGCGATCTCTCGACCAGGGTGTCCCAAAGGGATAATTCGCCGGGCTCAAGATAGCGCAGCGTGAAAGCTTCTTCTGTATGCAGCTTCGACGGGAACTTGAGCGCTTTCGTCGACATTGATGAAATCTCTCCCCCAGCCCGTGTCCATCAGCCCAGCTTCTACGAATCGATGGCGTACTCTCCGCACAAATTCTTCTCCAGATACCCAGGTATCCTTCCAGGCCGCCCGCGCACGAACCAGCTCATAAAATGCACGTCCGATACCAACCGGCAGCTGTCCGCCTCCAAAAGCTTCGGGATGCCAGAGCAATGAAACGCCGCCCCAGCCATACATGCGGCTTGTCGCAAGCAGCTTCTTCACGGCAGCAAACGCGTCATCAGCCTTCGCCGGCAACGCCTGATCCATGACTGCCAAAGGAAGTTCGAGAAATCTTGCCGGCCGCTCCTCAGCGAAGTTGTAAGGAGGAAACGGGAAGCACGCGCCCGCTCTGAATCCGATGCGATTCTGCCAGCCGAAGGACGTGTCAAAATGCGCTCCTGCGTTTTCCACCGCGGGAATAAGCCGGTCCAGCGTGAACCGGAGCCAGTGTTGCCTGCTGCCCAAAGCGCGAAATCCCTGTTGTTGCAATACACCGAATTCTTCAGCTAGTCCGCTGTTCGTGTTCAGACTGGTGTACGAGCCGTGCAATCCAATCTCCATCCCCATCGACTGAAGGCGTTGCGCGAGGGCAATCACCGCCGGATCTTCAATCCGGTAATTGGCATCGCGCCGATGGCCATGGCGGGCGATAAAGTTGAACGACGAGGTGAGCCCGGAAGAGTGCTCCCACCTCGCGAGCTTTTCGATATTCCGCAACGGATTCTTTCCGCCCAGGGCAAACCGCACAGCACGTGCCGCTATGCCGAGCGCAACGATCGGAGATTTTTGCAGCAGCGAGATCAGTGCGTTCTTTGCCAGCCGGTAGAGCGTCGAGAAATACCCTGAAGAAATAAAATCGACATCGTGCGAGCAAACAATTGCATGTCCGAGCCATGTCTCCGGCGCGCGAGCCGATTCTCTTGCGACCGGGGATAGTCTGCAGATTGCGCGTTGCAGAAACCACATGGCCAACCCGGCGTACGGCGTCTGCTCATCGAGTCTGTAGCGAGCGAAGATGCTCTCCTCGAAAGGAATGCGGCCGACAGAGTCGCGGCCCCTGGCACTGTATTCGTGGGCACAAGAGGTCCACTCAAATATCTCGCCGAGCCAATCCGGCTCCGCCGAATCTTCAGGCGGATAGAAAAGCACCGTCGCCTTGTCCTCTTGACCAAAGGAGCATGGGCGCGGCGCCGGACTTGTGAGAGGACGTGGCCGGTATCCGTTGTAAAGACGCACAACCTTGGTGCCCGGTCGCCTTCCGGGATCGCTGGAATACGTAATCAACACATCTGCAATCGCGCTCCTGGTGTTCTCCAGGATCGGTTTATGGCCATAGATGGCGCAGAACAGTTGAAAGGCATATCTCAGCCTGCACCGCTGTTCGGTTGACTGAGCGGGCACAAACTCCAGCGCCACCCTCATTGGTCGCCGTTCAGAAGCTGTCTGTAAAGTTGATCCAACTTGCAACTTTCGAGCTCCCAGTTGAAACGCGCAGCAGCTACCTCGTAGCCCCGGCGTCCCATTGCCGCTGCCTCGGCGGGGTGTGATAACAGATAGAGTGTTGCTTCCGCGATCGCTCGCGGGTCGGTTGGGTCAACGGCAATTCCGCATCCGATTCCGTTCACTAACTTCTCCCAGTTGGGAAAGTTTGAGGTGATCACGGGCAAGCCCGCTGCCAGTGCTTCAAAGAAACGGTTGGACCCGACTCCAAAATGATTGGGCTCCGGACTGAAGAGAATGAACGCTACACTCGCGCTCAAAAGCCGTTCCAGCATCACGCTCACAGGCAGCAGCTTCGCATATGTCACCCGGCTCCAACCCGGCATCTGAGCGATAGCAGTGAACAAGTCTTTGGACCACACGCTCCCGCCGAGCAATAAATCCGCCTTTACGGTCGCGGGCAACAGTCCCAGCGCTTCGACGATCGCTTGCGTGCAGGTTCGCCCGCTGATCCCTCCGAAGCTGACGAGCGCACCAGCGGCATAACGAGCAGTATCAAAGCCAGGGGCAAATGGATAATCTTTGAACGAAGGATAGTTGCCGATGGTGATGGTGTGCGGATTGAATGGAGATATTCGCCGGGTGATCTCCGAGTTGGCGCCGATCAAGGCGGAAAATCGCTGTGCAGCATAACGCTCCAGCCTTCCGAAGAACCAGGCTGCGGTCCCGCGAACCCGGTGCGGCAGCCACGACGATGAGTTGATGGTGCTGGGATAGTCCTCATGAACGTCATAGATCACCTTCTTGTGCCTGCGGCGCAAAAGCAACGCAAGCGGAATCAGCTCCGGATCATGAAAGTGATAGAGTTCCGCATCTTGCTCCACCGCGCGACGATACACCGCCGGCACGACGTGAGCCACACGCTCCCTCCGGTTTAAGGCCGGCATAACCGCCCGGATCTGAACATTGTCAATCGTTTCATCACAACTGTGGGGAGCGATCAGAGTGACGTTATATCCGCGTGCTGCCAGGTACCTGCACTCGCGGTCCAGAATGCGGTTGTCACGTGCCGAGTGAGCCGAAGTGAGGTGCGCGATTCGGGGCCGGGCTATTTCAGTCGCGATCACAACCGGGTTCCTTCATCATGATGGACAACTATGACGGAGGCGGGCGAGTCCCGGCAGCTTGCGAGCCGGCGTGGATATATCACGGCCGTCCGTGCGTCTCGAGGATGGCCCGCTTGTTTGCAACAGAATCTGAACGATGCGTTCGGCGGCGTGGCCGTCTCCGTAAGGACTTTCTGAAGGGCTCGGCCTGCTCTCAAGACCATCGTGTAATCCGGAAAGCACGGCGGCGGCGCTGACCGGCGGCGCCAGGCGGTTCCAACCGAGCTCAATCAGTTCCACCCACTCTGTGCTTTCGCGAAACGTCACGCAAGGAACGCCGTGGAAATACGCCTCTTTTTGCACACCGCCAGAATCGGTGGCAATCAACCTGGCGTTTTGCTCCAGCATCATCATGTCCAGATAGCCCAACGGGTCGATCACGCTGATGTACCGCGAGATTTCCCGCAAGACGCCGTTATCGTGAAGAATCCTGCGCGTTCGCGGATGGATCGGCAACATCACCGGCACTTCCCTTGCCATTTGTGCCAGGCCGCTCAAAATCGACCGCAGGCATTCAGGGTCATCAGTATTTTCAGCCCGGTGAAGCGTTGCCAGAATGTAGTCCCTGCTCCTGAGACTGAGATTGCGCAACACCTCACTGTGCTCCTTCGCTTTGGATCCATAGTAGATGGCTGCGTCGAACATCACGTCCCCCACCACGTGAATGGAAGAATCCGGCAAGCCCTCGCGGAGAAGATTGTGGAGCGCCGCCTGAGTCGGAGTGAAAAGGAAGTCAGAGGCGTGGTCAGCCAACACGCGATTTATTTCCTCGGGCATACGGCGATCGAAAGAACGCAGACCTGCTTCCACGTGGGCGATCGGGATGTGTAACTTGACGGCGGCCAGAACCGCTGCCAGGGTGGAATTCGTATCCCCATATACGATGACCCAGTCGGGAATCTCCTCCAGAAGCACACTCTCGATCGCCTCAAGCATCCGCCCGGTCTGAAAACCATGCTGGCCAGATCCAATGCCCAGGTTGTAAGCCGGCCTGGCGATGTCCAGTTCCTGGAAGAACACCTCAGACATCTTGTCATCGTAATGCTGGCCGGTGTGGACCATGATTTCTTCAATATCCGTGCTATGACTGATTGCCTTTGAGACAACGGCAGCCTTAATAAACTGCGGACGTGCTCCGAGGACAGTAGCGACCTTCATCTGCAATCTACGGCTTTGGCTTCGCTTCCACTGACCACGATTTTGCGAAAACTTCCCGCGGCTGCCGGTGCGCAACCAGCGGCAATCGACCTAAGAGGCCCACCGCCGTTCCGAAACCGTACGCCAGATGAAATGCAAGAATCACGGGCGGCAACAGCAGTGCAGCCGCGCTGCGCTGCCGGATTGCAGTGTCTATACCAGCAACGGTTCCCATACAAAGATGGGCGGCTATCGGCAACCAGAGCAGCAGTAATGCAAAGTAACCGCTTTGCCGGGCAATCGGGACCAGAGCCAGGGCAATCAAAATGGTTACAAAGAGTGCGAGCGGCGCGAAATGGTACAGAGACAGACCTCCGCCTCGGCGTGCCGTTCTGCCGTTCCATTTGCCTGTGTTGTATGCGTGGGCCAGGAGGCTCCTGAGGCCAGGACGCGCGTAGTATGCGGCTTGCGTTCGCGCCGTTAAATAGAGCCGGTGACCCTGCGCTCTGAGTCGCTCATTCATTTCGTTGTCCTGGTTGCGGCTCAGTATCTCATCGTAGCCGCCAGCGTCGATCAACGCCTGCTTGCAGAAAACAGGAAAAGGAATGGTATCTGCGTATCCTTCGCGATGAGTGCGCACGGACTTGCCTGACGACGCAAAACGATGACCGATACACCATGCCGCCAGGTGAGCTCCCAAATTCTGGTTTGCCGCCAGAGTATGCAAGCACCCGCTGCATCCGGCGGCCCTGTGGGTCTCCAGTTCCTCCCAACAGGTTTTGATGTAATCAGGCGGATAGCCGGCATGTGCTCCCAGGATCGCGACGTATTTTCCTTGAGCGGCGCGCAGGCCAATGTTCAGCGCGACCGGCGTAGTGCGACGGGGATTCTCGAGCAGCTTGACTGTTGGATGTTGCCGGGCGTACCGGCCGATAATTTCGCGTGTGCCGTCCCGCGACCCACCATCAACAAAGAGAAGCTCCAGCCGGAGAGGCGCAGCGTCCTGTGCCAGCAGCGATTCTATTGTCCTCTGTATGTGCGTGCTTTCGTTCAATACCGGCACGATTACAGAGATCGCGTCTCCCCCCGCAGTGACATCTGCGGCCAGCCTTTGGCGGATCGTTTCGGATTGCTTCGACGGGTTGCTGCGATCCATTGCGAATACCGGCCTGCGCGTTAGGAATTTGAACGCTGCGCAGGGTATCTGAGACGCTGCTCCCGGGTTTCCATGAACTCCGGAGAACCGGAATCGTTTGAAAAAATGTGAAATAACGTTCTCGTTAACACTCTGCAGTCAGTCCAGAATGTAGCCTGCGCCGCATAGTCGCGATCCAGGCGGGCTTTCCTCGGTAGCAGGCGGCGCAAGTAGAAAGTTGTCAGCTCAGACTCGGGAACCTGGGCAAGCAGATCCTCTTCATTGCGAAAGATTAAGCTGGCTGCCCCGGTGATTCCCGGTTTTGTGGCGAGCGCCTGGCGTTCGGTGTGACCGCTTTGCAGCCAATACTGTTCAAGGTCAGGCCGTGGTCCAACCATCGACATTTCCCCAAAAAACACGTTGATCAATTGCGGCAACTCGTCCAGTTTCCATCTTCGCAGCCAGCGGCCCAATCGCGTGATTCGAGCATCTCCCGACCGTGTAACGCCAGGACCATACGCCACTGCGGCGATTTGCATGGTGCGAAACTTGAGCAATTGAAAAGGCCGGCCGTTCCATCCTGATCGCCATTGCCTGAACAATACCGGACTACCAGACGTTACTCGAATGGCAACGGCAGTCACAAGCATGAGGGGAGCGGTCACGGCCAGCGCAAGGCTTGCAAGAACCAGATCCAGCAGACGCTTTCTCCTGGAGTTGCACCACGGCGAAAACGGCTGTTGCAGCGCAACGTAAGATTGTTCTTTCATGGTTGCATACTATTTGCGTAGCGGCGCACGCGATTCGCATGAACCATGCGCCGGAGCGTATTTGCCACATACTCAACGTCAGCATCGCTCATATGCGGGTAGATGGGCAGAGAAATTGCACGCTCGTAGGCGGATTCAGCATTCGGAAAATCGCCCCTTTTGTAACCGTAGCGCCGGCGATACAAGGAATGCAGGTGCAGGGGAATGAAGTGCACACTGGTGCCGATACCGGCGTCTTTTAGATCCTCAATGAACTCGTTGCGGTCTTTGCCCAGAAGCGCCGGGCGGAGCCGCAAGATGAACAAGTGCCATGAATGTCCATCGGAAAATGGCGGCATTTCCAGTTCGTCGACTGAAGAAAGCAGGACGCGGTACAAGGAAGCAATTGTCCGCCGGCGCCGGTGGAACCAATCCGCCTTTTGCAGTTGCGCCTGTCCGATAGCCGCCAGCAGGTCGGGCATGTTCATCTTGAATCCAACATCCGTCACGTCGTAATGCCAGGTCCCTTCTTTAGCGTATCTTTTCCAGGCATCGCCGCTGATTCCGTGTAACCGCATCAGCCTGGCCCGCTGTGCATAGGCTTCGTTGTTGGTTACAAACATTCCGCCTTCACCGGTCGTGATGGTCTTGGTCGCATAGAAGCTGAACGCGCCGATTTCGGAGTTGCATCCGACGCGTTCTCTGTCGTGAGAGGCAGGCAGGGCATGCGCCGCGTCCTCAATCAGGTGAAGTCCGTATCGAGCCGCGATTTGACGAATTGCGGTGAGGTTACATGGCTCCCCGCCGATATGAACTGCCATAATCGCCCGAGTCTTCGGATTAATGCGAGACTCGATGTCAGCAGGGTCCACGTTGAATCCGCCGGGAACAGAGTCACAAAGAACCGGGCGCGCCCCGGCGTGGGCTACGACTGCGGCGCTGGCGGTGAATGTGTACGTCGGCACAAGAACTTCTTCGTTTGGCTTAAGCTCGATGGCATCGAGCCCAAGCTGCAGCGCCGCTGTGCAGGAGTTCACCGCCAGAGCATATCTGCAGCCAACGTAAGCTTCAAAGTCCCGTTCGAACTTCTGTGCCACCGGTCCTGTCGTCAGCCAACCGGACTCAAGCACTCTGGACACGGCAGCAAGTTCCTCGGGACCAATGGAAGGCTTATGGAAGGCAATAAATCTGTCCGGCATATTCATCCTGGATCGATCGGTGAAAGAAATGGCTAAGCAGCAAGTGGTGAAGCGACGACCAGGGTCGGCTGCTTCGCGACCGCACCGCTCACTGCGCGGCAGGAATCATTCTCGATGTGGTAGACGCGGCCGCAGTCCAGGCACACGGCCCGGGGAGCTGAGTTCGGAAGCCGTATGCCGCAATAGCACATCCAACCCACCTGTTCCGCGGGCACGCCCATAACAAGAGCGTAATCAGGCACATCGCGCGTCACCACAGCTCCAGCAGCGACAAAGCTGTACTCGCCCAGGGTCAATCCGCATACGACGGTTGCGTTTGCACCGATCGAAGCTCCGCGCTTGACCAGCGTGCGGCGGTATTCGCTTTTCCGGTTGATATGACTACGCGGGTTGATTACGTTGGTGAAGACCATGGAAGGTCCGCAAAACACATCGTCTTCAAGTTCCACTCCCGTGTAGACCGAGACGTTGTTCTGAATTTTGACGTTGTTCCCGATCCTAACGCCGGGGCTGATCACTACGTTCTGCCCAATGTTGCAGCGCGCGCCGATTCTCGCTCCATCCATCACATGCGAAAAGTGCCAGATCTTTGTTTCCCGCCCGATTTCGCAATTTGAGTCAATGACTGCCGTGGAGTGCGATGTATAAGATGGTTCGCTGCTTTTGAGCTCCACCGGAGAGCCTCCGCTGCGCAATGAGCGCTCGCAGGCATCGAGCACCTCCAAAACCTGCAAGCCGCCGGCAGCGTCAGTGCGTGGCTTTCGATCTTCCCGGATGCACTCCAGGAAATGCTCACATTCGCATCGCAGAGGTTCCTCCCTGGGAATCGGCACGACCTGGCCATCATCTTTGTGCGCGACGGGCACGCGGTCAACCCAGTCAATGCGATGCGAATACAGCACCAGCTTGCGCTCCGGCTCCATGTCGTCAAAGACAGCCATCTTCCTCCCGCCGACAATCGTCAGCTTCTGCTCTTTGAACGGATGCAGCCAGCTCACGAAGATGTGGACATTAACGCCGCTTGCGAACTGGCAGGTGCTCAGGGTTGTGTCGGCGACCCGCGAGTCGACATAAGTACCCCCGTGACTGGCAACCCGCACCGGCATCTCTTCCAGCAGGTACAGCACCGCGGAAATATCATGGGGAGCGAAACTCCATAGGATATTTTCTTCGGCACGCAGCTTGCCCAGGTTGAGCCGTGACGAATAGATGTACTTGATTCTTCCCAGCTCTCCTGCCGAGATCAGATCCTTCAGTTTGAGGATTGCCGGATGATATTGCAGGATATGACCAACCATGAGCACCCGGGCATTCGAGTCTGCAATCGCGGCCAGATGCCGTCCTTCCGCCAGATGCAGCGCTAACGGTTTTTCCACCAGGACGTGCTTGCCCGCTTCCAGCGCCTGCTTGACCAGTTGGTAGTGATGGACCGCGGGCGCTGCGATTGCGACGCCTTCCACTTCAGGGTCTGCCAGAACTTCCTTCATGTTGCAGCTGGTCTGCACGCCATATTTGTTCCGGGCGGTCTCAAGCACCTGCTCGCGCACGTCACACACACAGCGCAAAGCCCCCAGGGAGTGAAACGTGCGCACAACATTCTTGCCCCAGTATCCACAGCCGATTACAGCGATGTTGGGATAAACCATTGCTTACATCTCCCTTTCCAAAATGACGGAACCCTGACTGAAAAAACGCGCAACCGCGCTAACGATCATCTGTTGCTGGTCTTCCATGAGTTCGGGGTAATTGGGAACAGACAACACCTCCCGCGCGGCAGCTTCGGCATGCGGCAGGCTGCCTTCTTTGTAGCCGAGATAAGCAAACGCAGGCTGAAGATGGAGCGGATACGGGTAATAGATCTCGGTTGGGATCTGCTCACGATTCAGATGATCCCGTAAAAGGTCGCGCTGAGGACAGCGCATGGTGAACTGGTTGTACACATGCCGCGTTCCTTTGGGTTCAGCCGGCAATAGAAGCGAATTTGGCACATTGGACTTTGCGAACTGCCGGCGATATCTCTCCGCGTTCCGGCGCCGTTTGTCTGTCCAGTCATTCAAGTGGCGCAACTTCACTCTCACAATCGCTGCCTGCAATGTGTCCAGGCGGCTGTTGGTGCCGAGAATCTCGTACTGATACTTGTGGCGGCTGCCGTGGACACGCAGAAGTCTCAGCCGCTCCGCGTGATTCGGATCATTGGTGGTGATGATGCCGCCGTCGCCGGCCCCACCCAGATTCTTCGAGGGGAAAAAACTGAAGCATCCCATCGCCCCGATAGTGCCCACATTCCGGCCATGATATGTCGCACCGATAGCCTGGGCTGCGTCTTCGATCACGGCGATGCCGTGAAGCTCCGCCGTCTCCATCAGCGGCTGCATTTCAGCGGGGAGGCCAAACAGGTGAACGGGGATTACAGCTCGCGTTTTTGACGTGATTCGCTGGGCCGCGCTCTCCGGGTCGAGATTGTAGGTTGCCGGGTCAATATCCGCGAAGACCGGGGTGGCTCCCGTCCGTACGATCGCTCCGGCGGTGGCGACAAAGGTGAACGGCGTGGTAATCACCTCGTCGCCGGGGCCGATTCCTTTTGCCATGAGTGCCAGGATCAAGGCATCAGTTCCGGAAGCGCAGGCCACCGCAAAACGGCAGCCCAAATAATTCGCCATCTCTTTTTCGAGTTGTTCTACTTCCGGTCCGAGGATGAAGCGCTGGGATTCCAGGACGCCGGTTACAGCACGCATTACCTCGTCGCGAATCTGCTCAAATTGTTGTCTCAAATCAAGAAACTGCAGTGGTGCCGCTTTTTCCTGACGCTCGACGATGGATTTCACTTCTGCTTCAGTTGTCACCTGTACTCCTTAGAATGGCTGGGAATGTAAATCGCTGCCGGCGAACCGGTTCTTTCCGAATAGCTGCGGATTGGCTGTGAACTAGGCTGCAGCATCGCTGAGGTGCGCTGCCAGGCTGGCGCGGCCGCGCCGGTAACGCGTGATGGAATCGTGCCGGTCCACATCGCAAAGCGCCAGGATCTCTGCACTGGGATGGTATTCGGGAACCAGCGACCTTAGCGTCTTTACCAAACCATGCACGTTTCGTGACTCCACCAGCGTTGAGAGTTCATCCAGCCAGGCGCGCATCTCCAGGAAATCGACCTTCCCGCATTGCAACACGCGGATTTTTTCGTGCGCAGTCGGCGCCAGCCCCTCGCCCTGGAGACGCAGCTCTTCTGAGAGCTTCTCTCCCGGACGCAAGCCCGTATAAACGATTTTGATCTCCTTGTCCGGTTCGAAACCGGCAAGCCGAATCATATTTCTGGCCAGATCGTCGATCTTCACCTCTTCTCCCATATCGAGGATGAAGATTTCACCGCCTTGCCCCATGGTTGATGCCTGAAGCACCAGCTGGACGGCCTCGGGAATCAGCATGAAATACCGCTTGGCTTCCCGATGCGTAACCGTAACCGGGCCGCCATTCCGGACTTGCTCTTCAAAGATGGGTAACACGCTGCCGTTACTGCCCAGGACGTTCCCGAAACGCACCGCGACAAAACGCGTCCGCTGCTGCTGGAGCCCCAGAATGATCAGCTCCGCGATTCGCTTGGATGCGCCCATGATGTTGCTCGGCTTCACGGCTTTGTCGGTGGAAATCAGGACAAAGTCCTTTACCTCATATTGCCGGGCCACCAGAGCAACGTTGTATGTGCCGAAAATGTTGTTGGTCACAGCCTGGAAGCAATTCGTCTCCATCATGGGAACGTGCTTGTAGGCGGCGGCATGAAAGACTGAGTGCGGCCTGTGGGCAGCAAACACTTCCCGCAGCAGACCCACATCCAGAATGTCGCCGACGACGGGAACGTGATTCAACAGCGGGAATTTTGAGCGAAGCTCACAACAAAGGCGGAACAGATCGCTTTCTGACCGTTCCAGGAGCACGACTTTCGCCGGCCGAAATTGAGAGACCTGGCGGGCCAGTTCAGAGCCGATGGAGCCCCCGGCGCCGGTAATCAGCACTGATTCGCCCTCTAATTTTTTCTGGATATTTCCCAGGTCCAGGCGAACGGGCTCTCGGCCCAGAAAATCCTCCAGCCGGACCTGTCGTATCTGGTTAATCCGGGGTTCCCCGTCGATCCGCTTCCCTACACCGTTGAGGATCTTGAATTCCACCTTGCATTGCGAGCACTTGCTGATGATTTCGTCAATCTTCTTGCCCGGGGCGGACGGAATCGCAATCAACACGCACTTGACGCCGTGCTCCTCCACCAGAGCGGTGATGTCACTGGTGGTGCCGAGAACCTTTTTGCCGTGGATTCTGATGCCTACCTTGGTGAGGTCGTCATCGACGAACCCGATCGGCTTGTAGTCGAGATCCGGATTCTGCTTCAGTTCGCGCATCATCGTGGTACCTGCGACACCTGCCCCCACCACGAGCGTTTCCTTTTGCGCAACACACGTTTGTACGGTTTCGGTATACGCGCGAACCAGAAATCTTGCCCCGCCGATGCAGAAGATTGTGAGTATCAGATCAATGAGAACAACCGACCGTGGATATCCCAGCCGGGGCCAAAGCCCCACCCAAAGAGCCGCATAAATCAGCGCGGCGCTGGTCAGGCTGGCCTTCGTGATATCCATGAGATCGCTCATTCCCACATATCTCCACCATCCCTGCAGCAGTCCATAGGCGCGAAACGTAACCAGCTTGATCACGAGTACCCAGGGCAACGATAAGAGAAACGCTCTTCGTGCCTGGGCGTTCACAGAGAAGTCCAGTCTTAATGCGAAGGCTATGTAATAAGTCGCAATCACAAGCAAGCCCTGGAAGGCGGCGATCAGTATTCTGCGTCCGTTAATGAAGCGATCGATGAAGCGCATTTGATGGTCCAGTGTAAGGTTGAGTTCTATGCCGAAAGGTGGCACAGCTAGGCTCGCTTATTGCGTTTATAGGGATAGTAGTAGTAGTCCTGGTTGGGGAAATTGTGCGCGTTGAGTACAACTTTGACGATTCGCGGCGATTTGACCTCACACAGCAACTCCATGCTCCGAGCCATGGCGGATGCCGGCGTGACCCCGGACCGGGTAACAAAAATGATGCCGTCAGTCAGCGTTGAGAGGACACGGCCCTCCGCGTAAGGAATGAGCGGGGGCGAATCGAGGACAATGAAATCGAATTGAGCCCGCAGGGACTCCATGATTGATTCCATTGCCGCGCTGGCGATCAGGTGTGCGCGATCGTCACTCGCTTTCCCGCCTGGTAGAACCGCGAGGTGAGGTGAATCATGCACGCCGACCAATACATCTTCGAGTGCAGCGGATCCCAGCAGAACGTCTCCCACGCCTTTGTCAGCGCCTACATTGCAGGCGGCAGCGACGCATGGACGGCGAAGATCGGCATCTACCAGGCATGTGCGCTGGTACTGGGACAAGGCCAACGCCAAATTGAGCGCCACTGTCGTCTTGCCCTCGCCCGGTAACGACGACGTGATCAGGACGGCCTGTGGTTGCTCCTCCTTGGCTAGAACAATGTTTGCATGGAGTGCGCGCACGGCTTCGGATTCAGGGGAATGTGGCCGTTCCAGCAGAAACTTAGCCGGCCCTCCGGCGGGTTTCAGCACTTTGTTCCCCCGGCGCAATCTCTCACCGGTAAATTCGGGAATCAGTGAAACGGTTGGAATGCCGGTCCAATCGCGAACGTCCTGCGGAGTATGCAGGCGGCGATCCACCTTTTCCCGCATGAATGCGAGTACAACTCCACCAATCAATCCCGCCACAAGGCCGAAGGCAAGATAAGGCAGGCGGTGCGGGCGCGTGGGCCGGTCAAGAATGCGCGCAAAGTCTGCGATGCGAATTCTGCTGGACTGTGACGCCGCCGCAATTCCAGCTTCCTCGATCCGGCCCAGCAGCGTGTTGTACAACGTGGTTTGCGCCTGCGCCTGTCTCTTGAGGTTGTTGTACTCCGCCATGTCGCTGGCCGTCTTGCCGGCTTCATGCTTTTGCGCCGCCATCATCTTTTCCCGCGCTCGCGCCGCGTCATAACTAATGCGGAGCTGAGCGAGGGCCTCTTTTCTTTGTATGCTGAGCTGCTTTTCCAGCTCATCTACCTGGCTCTGCAGTTTTTTGGTGTTCGGGTGATTGACTCCGTAAATGACCTGCTCTTGCGAAAGCTGAGCGCGTACGTCTGCCAGGTTCTGGGTGAGCTTCTGCACCACCGGGTTATCCCGTACCTGAGGCAGCGAATCAACGCCACCTTCCTGCGCTTTTTGGAGATAGGACTCAAGCTGAATACGTTCTGATTGGACCTGCGTCGTCTGTCGGTTCAGGTCCGTCATCAGGTCGCCGTACGTGTTCTTGGTGTCGTCGATCTCAGCGACTCCGGTCCGTTTCTGGAAGGCCGCAAGTTCGCGATTGGATTCCTCTGCCTGGGCGCGGACATCGTTGAGTTGTGACTGCAGCCAGGTTCTGGAGCCGGCGATTGCATCCCGCCTCATCTTCAGGGTGCGGTCGACAAAGGTTTGCATCAACGTATTGGTAACGCTGGCCGCAAGTTTCGGGTCATGAGCGGCCACGCTCACCGTAATGATGTGGCTGCTGGGATCGTGCACCACGTTCAGGCGGCTGCGGAAAGCGCGCAAGGCGGCGCTTTCCGCGCCGGTCAGTTGGAGGGGATCTTCGGGGACTGCCTCCGTGGGGATCTTGGCGTTAAAATCGGGATTGCGATCGAGTCCAAGTTTACGAATTACGGCCACAGCAAGATCATCGGTTTGCAAGCTCTGCGCCTGAGTTTCAAGGTATTGCGTTTCGCTCAGCGGACTTCCGTTCGCCTGCATCGTGAATGCTTCGCCGCCGGGGGGATCGATTTCAAGCTGTCCGGAAGGTTGATATTCGGGCTTGATCGAAAACACAACCAATCCCACAACAACCATGATCAGGGCAGCGAAGGAGGCTGCAAGCCGCCACCTCTTGCGGACAATCGCGAGAGCCTTCAACCAATCGGATTCCCATCTCCCGGATTGTTCGCTGGCGGCGGGAATCTGCGGATCATTCACCTCAGATTGTGGAACGATCTCAGGGTACACTTCGCGGCGCGGAACCCTGGCGGCACTCTTCGTCCGCTGTTCAATCATTCGCAAGAGCTCGAAATCTCTACTCATGGGTTGGTCCGCTGAAATAGATCGTCCAGAACATTCTTTGCCGGGCCGTTCTCATCGATTGCTCCCAGAAGGCAGCCTGAAATTGAAACGGACCCTGGTGACAGAAATCGACGGTTGGTCCCCTGGCGTGGGTGGGTATTGCCACTGCCTTGCCGCGGCCTGTGCCGCCTCGCTCAACAGAGAATTCCCGCTTATGGTCCGGACGCTCTGGACCATTCCGCTCGAATCAATATGCAGGTCGAGAAGCACATCGCCTTCAATGTGCCTCGCCTCTGCAAGTCTTGGGTAGGTCGGCTTGACGACCTTGATTGGTTGTCGAAGGGATTCATCCTCATTTTCAGAGTCGCTTGGGGCGGCGGGTTCGTCGATCGCCGCGATTGCTACCTGCGGGTTTTCCCGGCGTGGTGCGGGCTGCGGCGCGGGCATCGTCTCGGCAGGCAGCGTCAGATTGTGCGGGATCGTGCTGGCGGTTGCGGACTCAGCAGGAACCGGTTCTTGCAAAGGAGTATCGGGCTGCCGCTGAATCTTGGATGGGGCCACGCTTTGCGGAAATTCGATGATCGGGGCTTGCCTTTTAGCTCCCCCGATTCTTTTACGCCCCGCCGGATTTGCACTGGGTTCTGCGGCTGGAGCAGGAGTATATATCTGGGACGCGTCCGATGGCTGAGAACTCTGGTCTCTGCTTGCGCCAGACGAAGAGACTGGATTCACCGCGGCACCGTCCTGCCCCTCCCCGCCGGATCTTAGATTCATTTCATACCACCCTGCACCCAGAGCGGCGGCAAGAAGCAGGGCTGAGAGTACCAGCGTGGAGCGCATCCTTCTCAAAGTGCCTTGCTTTGGTTTGGGAACTCGCTGCGCAGCGTAAGGCGTGGCGAGGCCTGGGTTCGACGGTTGCTCTTCCCTCTGGAAATCCTCCTGGACGGGTTTGCACTGCGGTCGAAATGGCTGCTGCTGGGCTGAGTCCACCCCGATAGGCGGCGTCGTGGTCGGCGGAAACGCTCTACCCTCACCCCCTGTTGCTTCCGGCAACTCCGGCTCAGGTGGTTCAGAGCTGAAAACAGCGTGTTTCTCCCCTCTAAAGTTGAGATCGGCATGCCGAGCAGAAGAGTCCTGGGGCCACGACAACGGTTCCAGGATGCTCGCGTCGAGAGCCCCCGACGGGTGCGCCAGATCAAGATCTCGTGCAGCCTGACGAGCCAGCGTGCGGCTGACACGCCGCTCATTTCCGGCATAGGCCAACACCAGCGCGCGGTAACAGATCGAATTGACGACTCTGGGAATGCCTTCGCTTCTTTCCGCGATCTCGGCCAGCGCTTCCGGCGAGAAGAGGTGCTCAGCAGCTCTGCACCCTGCAACGCCCAGCCGGAAGGATACGTAACGGTGTACTTCCTCGGGGCTCAGGGGCTCCAGCCGGCAGACGGTTGCGATGCGCTGCGCCAGTTGCGAAAGCTCCGGAGCGAGTAGCGTTTCGCCTAACCGTGCAGACCCGGACAAGATGATGTGCAACAGTTTGGCCTTGGCCGTTTCAAAATCGGAAAGCAAGCGAATCGCCTCAAGCGAAGGTTGTCGCAGGTTTTGGGCTTCGTCAATAAAGATGAGCACCTTCCGTCCGGCTCTGGCTTCCTTCACCAGCATTTCCTTGAGCCGCTGGTGCAAGGCAACTTCGTCTTTATCCGGAATGGCCGGCAATTCAAGTTCCCAGGCGAGGAAGCGAAGGAGCTCATAACGCTTGCACTGTGTTTGGAAAATGAACGCCGTGCGCGCGGAATCGCGGTATTGCGTCAACAGTTGAAGCAGCAGAGTAGTCTTTCCCATCCCCGGACCGCCAAGAAGCACCGTGAACCCGAGGTTCAATTCGATTGAGTCAATCATCGATTGCAACGCCGCATGGTGCATCCTGGAGGAAAAAAGGAAGGCCGGATTCGGCGTAACACCGAAGGGAGACTCGCGCAAGCCAAAATACCTGAGTAATTTTTCACCCTGCTCGCGTGCGCCCAGGGACGAAGGTGCCGGCATTCCGCTGCGCTCAACGGCGTTGCTCATGGAGGTCGAATACATTGGGATTTGCAACCTTTAGCGCAAGGTCTCCACGTCTGCAGCATCAAGGGACACGGCCACCGATCGCGCCATCCACTCGAACGAGACGATCACATGCAGTCTGTTCTTTATCTCGACTACGATGCCTTCCAGGCCAACAAGAGGCCCGGCTGTAACCCGCACGTGGCGGCCGGAATGAAGATAGACGTGGGGTTCCGCCCTGCCGAGAGTTGTCGCCTGTTTTAGGGATTCGATCTGCGGTTCCGGCACTTCAGCGGGAACATTATTAAAAGAAACCAACGAAACTATGCCCGGAAGCCCCAGAATGTGGAGGCGATCGGCAAGAGCGATGTGAACAAACACGTAGGAGGGGAACAGCGGCAGAAGGACTTCAGCCCGGCGGTCTTTCCATCGGCGCTGTACTTGATACAGGGGAAGAAAAACCGTTATGCCTTTCTGTCTGCAGTGCTCGGCAACACATTTTTCATGACGGGCGCGGGTGTAGACCACGTACCAGCACTCCCTGTGCTGCGATTTCGATTTAATAGCGTTTTGCGGTAGAAACATCTCTTAATCGCACATGCCAGGAAACCTGAAAAACTACTTAGCTCGACGTAGCTTCGCCATCTCAACTACATTTGAGGGCGTTTAAATCCGAAGTCACCCAGCAGGGCATGCGCGGATAGCAACTGTCTGCCCCTCTTTATTCAAGAATCCTAGCCGCTGATGATGCGGCTCGCAATGAGTAGACCACTGTGCCTTGGGTGAGAAGAAAACCTCTGAGTCAATTCACTGTCAGAGAGCCGATACTGAGGACACATTCTCAGAGCGATGTATCTCCTTTTCTCAATAACTCGATGGCACATCTCGGCGCGTGCACGTCGGCGTTGCGCTACTATCAGCGGCGCTTTCGCCTGCAAACAATACTTTAATCGAGCCTGAGCCAACCACGCCGCGTGGCGTGCATCATTCTTTTACAAGAAAGCTTTCTGCAAGTTAAGACGGATTTCTAAGGACATGAACGTCTTTCTCGGTTGTGCTTCACACCGAGACAGAATCCGCGGCAAGCAGGCCCAATTGCTTGGCCCTCCTTGTTTCCGGCGGTTCTCTCACAAATGGGGCCATCCGGTTTTGCACAGGAGAGAAGTTTGGGCCAAGAGCAAGACTGCACCACCTGATCGTCGAACTTGGGGAGATGACCGTTCGCGAAGGGACTATGGCGCTCCCGGTCACGGACACTGCATGAGCCGCAATCTTTGCGAACTTCATGCTTGCAGGCGAGTGCCCGCCCGTTTCGCAACAAAAAGGGCTTACGACCATATATGGCCTCCGAACCAAGACGCTCCGGCGAAGTCGGTATTTCGCCTGTAACGAGGGCTTCTGTACGAAAGCAATGGGCCCGGCGGATCAAGACTTTACCAGTGTGCAGGACGGCCAGTTCACCAGGAGTATTTTTATGAGAAGTCGCGTAGAGAATGCCGCAAGTGATCGTCAGGAAATGACGCATGGAACAGCGCACGCATCTTCTACCGCTACCGCCAACGAGGACCACCGATCTGCCGGCCGTCGAAAGCGTGATTTACCAATTTCTGTTGTTGTAAGCGACGCCAGCTTTATGACCTCCGAATTGCTGGCGCGGGCGCTGAGCCGGGTGAAGACCCTCAGCATTGTGAAATGTGCTGTTACCTCAGGTGAGACGCTCAGGGCGATTGTCGAATGTGTTCCAGATGTTGCGATTGTCAGCACTCATTTGGCCGATGGTCCATATAGAGGGCTGGAAGTGGTTCGTCAGGCGCGCCAACTCGCCTCGAAAACGCGCTGTATTGTGTTGATGGACGATTCGGATCACCAAATCGTAATCGACGCATTTCGCGTGGGGGCGCGAGGCGTTTTCAAGCGCTCGGCTTCCACGCAACTTCTGACCCGATGCATTGCCGCAGTTCACGGCGGGCAGATCTGGGCAAGCAGCGCAGATTTGCATCAAGTGCTGGGAGCCCTGGAGACAGCCGTGCCGTTTCGATGCGTGAATTCCCAGGGGGATGCGCTCCTCACAAAACGCGAACAGGAAATTGTACCGCTGGTGGCCCAGGGTCTTACCAACAAGGAGATATCAACCCGCCTTTGTGTAAGCGAGCACACCATCAAGAACCATCTGTTCCGCATCTATGACAAGCTCGGGATTTCGAGCCGCGTTGAACTAATTCTGTACGCGATGGGAGATCGGGAAGCCGAGGCCGCATAGACCTATCCAGGACTTGTTCCTTGCAGGCTACGCGGCTTTCTTGAGCGATGGGCCGGCGCGCTTCTCCGCTTTCACCATGCGGCTGATGGTGAAAGCGCCCACTGCGATCAATGCTGCTGCAGCAGCCAGCCATCTTGAATGTGTTTCCGCCCACAGTTCAAAGCTGGAATCCTCGGCAAGCTTGTCAAACGTTCCATGTGCGCCGTGATCCCCCGCGACTGGCTCCCACAGATTGTTGGGTCGCCTGGGATCTTCAGGGCCATCGTGCTGCTGGGCTTCGTAGCCGTCGCACGCCAGGTAGCGGTCGCCGAGTGAAGGCATCAGTTTGTTGCCGAGGATCGCCTTCACGGTAGACCACCCGGCGTAGTATTCGCGCCGGCCCGGGTGATGCGCCGCGTAGTAGATGGCGCGAGCCGCGACTTCCGGCTGGAAAATCGGTGGAACAGGACATGCCTTGCGTGGCAATCTGCTCTTGACCCAGCCGAACTGTGGCGTGTTGAGAGCCGGCATTTGCACCATAAGGGTCTTTACGTTGCTCTTGTCGTGCATGAGTTCAGTGCGCAAGGCGGCAAAGAATCCCAGAATTGCGTGCTTGGCGGCGCAATACGCGGATTGCAACGGGATACTGCGATAAGCCAGGGCTGAGCCCACATGCACAATCGTTCCACGGTCGCGCGGAAGCATGCGCTTCAGCGCTGCCAGAGAGCCGTAGACATATCCAAGATAGGTGACTTCTGTGACGCGCTTGAATTCCTCCGCCGGCATCTCCTTGATAGGAGAAAACACAGAGGCCATTGCATTGTTGACCCAGATATCGATTGGGCCGAGCTGATCTTCCACCTGCTGTGCGGCCGCTTCCACTTGTGCCGGATCAGCTACATCGGCAATGAGCACCAGCGCTTTTCCGCCGGCTGCTTCAACTTCGCGACGCGCGCCTTCTAACCCATCTTTCCCCCGGGCAATCAAACCGATCCATGCGCCATGCCGGGCAAACTCTCGAACGGCAGCTCTCCCCACGCCAGCGGAAGCGCCGGTAATGGCAACCACTTCATGCCTGGCCACTTTCTCCCCCTTTTTTTCTACAAAAACGTCTCTGAGAGATTGGATGCCGTTGCAGTCCGCGCGTTTTCCATGTATGTCGTATAGCGACAATTTCATGACGAGCGCATGTATTCGCGGCCAAGCTCACTTCAAGCGATAGAACGCTCCCAGCATGATGCCAAAGACCAGATGCGACAGCAAAATGGTCAGCGGCGTCTGCACACCGTAGTGAAGTGCCATGAAGCCCGGCGGCTCGAGCAGGCTCCGTGCTTCAGGGCCGTGCTGCTCGCTCGCCATGCGAGGATGCAAACCGGGGAGCAGTCCCGTCACCAATACCAGTACCGCGATCCCATGGATCAGGCCGAAGACTGCCCCGCGCCACCATCCGGCGACGCCCAGTTCCTGAAAGAGCAACACGTAGATGAGGGAAAATATCCATCCAGCAAGGAGGTGAACGGCAAAACCGTAGAATTTTGCCCGGTCGCGATCAAGTGTAAAAATCGTGCCCAGCATGTACGGCAAATTCATTCGCGTGAGGCCAAGACCCTGGGCCGCCGAGCTGATCGTGGTCAGCACGATGGTCGCGGCAAATCCCCAGACCAGCCAGCTTATCCAGTTCATCCTTTTACTCCCGCGGAAGCTCTCACATCGTCACCCGTCTGAATCGCCGGATGCCCAGCCCCGCGCTCCTGCTCCGCGAGGGTCAGTGCCGCGCTGATCAGCCCGATATGTGTAAAAGCCTGGGGAAAATTCCCCAGAGCGTCGCCGGAGCCGGGATCAATTTCTTCGGCAAACAGCCCCAGATCGTTGCTGAATTTCAGAAGCGAATCCAGCTGCCGGTAAGCTTCTTGAAGCCTTCCGGCCAGAGCAAGATATTCGACGGCCCAGAAGCAACAAATCCCGAAAGCTCCTTCGCTCGGCTCGCACTTGTAACGAAACAGCAGCCCATCGCCGGCGCTGAGTTGCTCACATACCTTCTTGTATGTGCTCTTCATCCGCTCAGAGCCGGCTTCCTCAAAGCCATACCAGGGAATGCGGAGGAGCGTGGCATCCATCCCGTCGCCGTCAAATGCGCCCACATAGCTCTTGAGATGATCGTTCCAGGCGCGCTGCTGAATTTGTTCCCGGATCCGGTCACGCTCGCGCGCAAACCATTCACGCGGAACTCCGGCAAGCAGGCCTTTGTCATCCATGGCAAGCAGACGATCGAGGGCGGTCCAGCAGAGCAGCCGTGAATGGGTGTGGTTGCTCTTCCCCGATCGCGGCTCCCAGATGCCTTCATCGGGCTGGTCCCAGTTTTTCGCGACGTATTTTCCAAACCCGATCAAGACTTTCTGCGTGCTGCGGTCAAATCTTCCGTTGAACTGCCCATATTGCGCGCTGGCGTCGATGACCTCGCCGTAGACATCCAGTTGAAGCTGCTCCCGGGCGCCATTGCCAACGCGCACCGGAGGCGAGTCCCGATAGCCGCTCAGGTGCCCAAGCTCGTGCTCGTGAGGAGCGAGCTGTCCGAAAACCGTATACAAGATCCTGAGCTCAGGCTGGGTCAGGCGCGTCGCGTGCAACAGCCAGGTAAGAAAGCCCTCGGTTTCATCTCGATAGCCCAGGCCCAATAGTGCACGAACGGTCAATGAAGCGTCGCGCAGCCAGCAAAAGCGGTAGTCCCAGTTCAGGCCATCGCCGATTCTTTCCGGCAATGATGTTGTTGGCGCGGCGATAATGGCGCCCGATGGAGCATAAGCCATGAGTTTCAGAACCAGAGCGCTTCTCCTGACCGCATGACGATACGGGCCTTCATAATTGGATCGAGCAGCCCATTCCTCCCACCATGCAACCGAGCGCCGAATTGCTTCCTCTACCCGATGGCCCAACATCGGCAGCACGGCCGGTGACTCCTCCGCATAGCTGAGCGAGAACTGAAGCGAGTCACCGCATTTCACCACGATCCGGAGATGAGCACCGTGTTCATCGATTCTGAGCGGAACACTGCTGCGCAACCAATAGGTCCCGCCACCAACATGCATGCGCAAACCGAGCGGCCCCATATCACGAATGCACGCCGGCTTTGCTCCATAAGAAGGCCGCGGCTCAAAATCAAACCTGATCTCAACCTCGCCGTCAGTACAAACCAACTGGCGAAGAAGTTCGTGCGCGGGAAGCATGTTCTTTCGCTTGAAATCCTCCGCCGCAACCGGCATCAGATCGGTAAGCGTGGCTCGTCCGCCGGAACAATGAAACTCTGTTTCGAGAACATTGGAATCGCCAACATAGCGGCGCGTGGTCTCGCGCACTTCCATGGGCGCTATCGACCAGAAGCCGCCTTTGCTCCGGTCCAGAATCCCGGCAAAAATGGATGGGCTGTCAAAACGGGGCCAGCACAGCCAATCGATGGAGCCGTAGTTTGAGATCAGGGCTGTGGCGCGGCAGTCGCCAATCAGGCCATAGTCATGAATTTTTGTAACTCCAGAATCGTACGAGAGCACAATAGTAGGATGAGCAATTCATGATTTGGTGCTGCTCAGTCAAACCATTGGCTTCAGTCGGCGCCAAAACCACTGCCTCGAGCCGGGGGCCGATTCCTCTTCTGTCGGAGAGCCTGATCTGTCTTAAAATGGTCACACCCGAATGACCGAGCCTTCCACTCCCCTGATGCGGCAATATGCCGCCATCAAGAAGCAACATCCGAATGCTCTGCTCTTCTTCCGCCTGGGAGACTTTTACGAGCTGTTCTTTGAAGATGCGGTGGTAGCGTCGCGGGAATTGCAGATCACGCTAACCTCGCGCAACAAGGAAAAGGACCAGGCCATTCCCATGTGCGGCGTGCCCTATCATGCGGCGGAAAACTATCTATCCAAGCTGCTGCGGAAGGGATTCCGGGTGGCGATCTGCGAGCAGATGGAAGACCCTCGGCTGGCCAAGAAACTGGTGCGCCGCGAGGTAACGCGGGTGCTCACGCCGGGAACGGCCCTGGATTCGAGCGTGGGTTCAGAGGAGAACAATTTCCTGGCGGCGTTGGCGCGCGCAACCTCTCCCGGGAGCGGCGGGGCGGTGGGACTGGCTGCGCTCGATCTTTCTACCGGCGAATTTCGCGCCACGGAGTTTCGCGGCCCTGAGGCCGAGCGGCGGATTCTGGAAGAGCTGCAGCAGTTGCGGCCGCGGGAAGTTCTGTATCCCTCTTCCCTGCCGTTGTTCGATCAGGCGCCCATGGAGCGGACAGAGCCGATGACGGGTCGGAATTCTTCCGCCGCAATGGAGCCCAGGCACGGTAGGCCTGCAGGTTTCGAGCAATCAGGTGAACGTGCCCGCTTTACCGAGACACCGCTGGAAGATTGGGTGTTTGCGCCGGATTACGCGATTCCTCTGCTGGAGAACAAGCTCGGCGTGTTGTCACTGGAGGGATTTGGACTGCAGGGACGGCCGGCCGCAGCCACGGCAGCGGGAGCCATTCTTCACTACGTCCGGTCCACACAGCGCGGCACGCTGGAGCACGTGGACCGCATCGGCTTTTACGATCGCCAGGAATACCTGGTGCTGGATGCAGTCACGGTCCGCAACCTGGAGCTGGTGGAACCGCTCTTTGCCAATACCGGAAGCGAGGTCACGCTTTTCCGCGCGCTGGACGCGACGCTCACACCCATGGGTAAGCGCCTGCTGCGCTCATGGATGCTGCGGCCGTCCATCAGCATCGCGGAAATCAATCAGCGCCTGGACGCGGTAGAGACAGGAGTGAAGGAATTCGTCGCCCGCGAGGAACTGCGGCGGGCGCTGGAAGGCGTGCTCGATATTGAGCGCCTGCTGAGCCGCGTAACTTTGGAAACGGCGAATCCGCGCGACGTGCTGGCGCTTTGCACGAGCCTGAATCGAATTCCCCGTATCAAAACCGCGCTTGCACGCTTGGCGGCCGTTCGGCCGGCTGAGCTGAACAGCCTGCTGGATGAAATGGCAGACCTGCGTGAGCGTATCGAGAAGACGATTGTCGCCGAGCCGCCGTTGACGCTGGCCGATGGCGGGGTAATCCAGCCGGAGGTCGACAAGGAACTGGATGACCTGCGCAATTTGAGCCGCAATTCCAAGCAGTACATCGCGCAGATTGAAGAGCGCGAGCGCAAGCGCACCGGAATCAACTCGCTCAAGGTCAAATTCAACTCCGTTTTTGGTTACTACATCGAGATCAGCAAAGCCAACCTGCACCATGCGCCAGCGGACTACGAGCGCAAACAGACACTGGTGAACGCCGAACGCTTCACAACGCCGGAGCTGAAGGAATATGAAGCCAAGGTGCTGGATGCGCAGGAAAAGATCGTGGAAATCGAGCGGCGGCTTTTTGCTGAGCTGCGCACGGCGATCGCTGCTGAGGCGAAGAGGATCCGGCAGACGTCGCTGGCGCTGGCGGAGGTCGACGTGCTGGCGTCGCTGTCGTTTATCGCGCAGAACCGGGCCTACTGCCGCCCGCAGTTCAGCGCAGAGGCAAGCGAGCTGGAGATTATCGAAGGCCGCCACCCGGTGCTGGAACAGCTGGAGCTCACCGGCAGCAACGACCGTTTTGTGCCCAACGATCTCTATCTCAATTCGAGCACGCACAACATTCTTTTGATCACCGGGCCGAACATGGGAGGCAAGTCAACGTATCTGCGGCAGACGGCGCTCATGGTGCTGATGGCGCAGATGGGTGGATTTGTTCCCGCCCGCTCGGCGCGACTGCCGGTAACGGACAGGATTTTTACCCGCATCGGCGCCAGTGATAACCTGGCGCGCGGCCGGTCTACCTTCATGGTTGAGATGACGGAGACGGCGGCGATCCTGAATACCGCGACGACGCGGTCATTGGTGCTGCTGGACGAAATTGGGCGCGGCACGGCCACCTACGATGGGCTCGCCATCGCATGGGCCGTGATTGAATACATCCACTCCACCAGCCGCGCCAGGACGCTCTTTGCGACGCACTATCACGAGCTGACCGAACTCGACCGGCTGGAGGGTGTGAAGAATTTCCACGTCTCGGTGAAAGAGAATGCCGGGGGGATTGTCTTTTTGCGCAAGGTAGAGCCGGGGCGTGCGGATCGCAGCTACGGAATCGAGGTGGCCAAGCTGGCGGGGTTGCCGCCGGAGGTGGTCGTCCGGGCGCGCGAGGTGCTGCATGAACATGAAAATGCCGAACACCAGGCGACGGCGCATCTTTCGCCCGGAGCAAGCGAACCGGAGCCGCAGATGCAGTTGACGATGTTTACGCCGCTGACACAGAAAATTGTAGATCGGCTGAAAGAAGCGGATTTGAATCATCTCACGCCGCTTGAGGCGTTGAATCTGCTGAACGAGCTGAAGAAGCAGATATAGCGCCCAGCCGAACAATTCACTCTCTGCTCGGACTATTCCCGCTTGCAGGTTGCCCTTGGTGGTGCAAAGATTTCGTCTTAATTCCTTAAAAATATCTTCCGCCTTGCCTTCGGGTTTACCAGAATGTTTTTTCGCCGCTGTTATACTGGGGTTAATCGTCTTTCACGCAGAAACAAAAGCAGACCCTTGATCTGATACATCAGTTTCCAAGACCAGATCTAACCAGATGCCACTGGATAGCTGGGGCACTTCAATCCTGCCGAAAGGCGTGTTCGGCGCGGACCGCTTCCTGAGCGTTCTAGCGCACGCAAGGCAAGGAAGTTGTATGAAGGTCGCTCGCTTCGTCGTTTTGGCCGCAATTGTTCTGACGCTGGCATCCTGTATGCAGCTCCAGACTCCTGAGGTAACTTCCCAGGATTGCACCGCTGCTGTGCCGGCAGGCTTCACCCGGATCTTTGTCGGCAGGCCGGCTTCAGGCGGCAAGCAATCCGGCACCAGCTTCAGCGATCCGCTGGATGGGAGTTCAGCGGACAAATTTGACGCCATCCTGCGTACGATCAGCGAAGGCCAACACCCCGCCTTGGGAACACAGACAAATATTGCTCCGGAAAACCTGATTGTTTGCCTCTCCAGCGGCACCTTCCAGACCAATGGACAATATGACTGGAAGCTGAATATTGGGCATACACAGGGCGTCGAGCGCGGCTTTACCGCGGAAAAAAACTGGAAGATTCACGGCCGCGGTCCTGACCATACCACGCTGCAGCTTGCGTCTTTTCTGCCGGACCAGTTTGTTGACCAGAGCGGCGCGCTCCTGAGCGGCGGGCGCAACGTGGTGATCGGCACTCATTCGCCGCAATCTTCCGGGATTGAGATTTCCGATCTTACGATCGACGCCAACCATGACCATCTGACTTCTCCCGGCGGTCTTCCGCTGAACCTGGAAGGAATTATCTTGCGATCGGATCAGGGCGGGCATTGGATTCACAACGTCAACGTTATCGGAGGCTCGGGCGATGTGGGGTTTATCAACGTGGTCTTCGAAACCTTCGCCGTGCAGATCTGGGGAAATTCGCAGCCGGTAGATCCGCAGCAGAATCAGGGCAGCATCATTGAACACGTTGCAGTGGTTGCCCCCGGACATGCCACCGTCAGCGGCTCGCCGCCCGGCGGAGCCATTGACGGCATTGTTGTAAACAATGCTGTAGCAGAAATACGGAACAATGTGGTGGATGGCTACACGCTCGGCTACGGAGGCTGGGCCCTGGGGCCAGCAAATTTTCACGATAATATCGCGCGCAATGTTCTCTATGGCTTCAACAATGACAGCTTTAACAACAGCGGGGTAACTTTGCAATCAAACCAGATCATCCATCCTGCGTTTTTTGGCATTGTCATTGGTGGCGGTGGCCCCAACGTGACGTTTTCCAACTGGAGCATTACCGGCAACACGATCGAGATGAAAGCCAACGGATCGATGGCTCTGGTGCTGCGCGGCCAGGTACAGAATTCAGTGTTCTCCGGCAACACCATTTCCAACGACGGCGGCGCCAACGTAACCGCGATCTGGAGCTATCCGGCAGTCAGCGGCGTTGCCAACACCAGGCTCGCGTTCCAAGGGAACCATATCGATAACACTATGGCGATCAATTTCTCGCAGGATCCAAATTTCAGCGCCGATTGCCGTTTTCAAAATCGCGATCTGCAAGGCAACGCCCTTCCCGACTTTCCCGACAACAGTTCGGCCCAATGCCACTGATGCTGACCGCAACCCGAGCTGTTAGCGAAATAAATGCCGGGTACGCGACTGCGCTCCACTCTTCGTATAATCGAAGAACATGGCAAAAACGGAGACTCTTCGCCGGCAGGTAGGACAACTTCTCATCCTGGGCTTTGACGGGGTCGAAATTGACAACAAATTGCAGACCGCTCTGACTGAATTGCAGCCGGGCGGCGTGATCCTGTTTGCCCGCAACATTGAGGAACCGATGCAGACATGGCGATTGCTGCGTGACTCGCAGACGACAACGCGGGTTCCCATGTTCTTGTGCGTCGACCTGGAGGGCGGCACCGTGGACCGGCTGAAAAAAGTGATCGCCCCCGCGCCGTCGGTGGAGCAGGTATTCGCCACCGGCAACCGCAAGCTCTTCCGCATGCACGGAAACATCCTGGGTCTGGAGGCACGCGCGCTGGGCTTCAACACAGACTTCGCTCCCGTATTCGACCTGGGTTTTGAGGCCTCGCGTTCAGTCCTGACCAGCCGAACCGCGTCGGCCGACCCTAAGGAGACTGTCGGCTATGCCCGCGAATTCCTGAAGGGGCTAAAGGCGGCTAAGGTGCTGGGGTGCGGCAAGCACTTCCCCGGCCTGGGCGAGGGAAATCTGGATAGCCACCACAATATGCCTGTTGTGCAGAAGGGTTGGAAGGCAATGTGGGCCGAAGATCTGGCGCCCTATCGCGAGCTGCGGACGCAGATTCCGTTTGTGATGGTGGCTCACGCCGCCTACCCGGAGGTCACCAGGGACAAGCTGCCGGCCTCGCTGTCGCGAAAGTGGATGCAGGAGGTGCTGCGCAAAAAGATCGGCTACCGCGGGCTGATCATCTCTGACGACCTGGAGATGGGAGGCGTGCTCTCGACCGGGTCAATCGAAGATGTTGCCGTGGAAACCCTGCGCGCCGGCGCTGATATGTTCCTGGTATGCCATAACCTGGAGCTGGTCTGGCGTGGTTATGAAGCGGTGGTGCGCGAAGCGGAGCGCGATCGCAGATTCGCCGCCCAGGTAGAGAAGGCAGCACGACGCGTGCTCAGCTTCAAGAAGCGCGCCAAAGAGCTGCGCGGCTTTTCCGCGGAACCTAAAGCCAAAGTCGTGGCAAAGCTCAAGAAGATAGTGGGCGACTTCTCGCGCATCGTGGATGGAAGAGTAATCGACGACCGCCTGCATACCGCAAAGGAGATCAACGTTTGATCGTCGCCGGGGTGATGAGCGGAACCTCCGCTGATGGAGTGGATGTAGCCTTCGTGCGGCTGCGCGGCCTGGGATCCTATCTGCATTTTGAGCTGCTGGGCCACCATCATCTGGATTATCCAAAATCGCTGCGGCAAGCCGTTCTGGGAGCCATGAATGCCGGCAGGAGCAGCGTAGGCGAACTTTCCCGGCTCAATTTTCGGCTTGGCGAATTTTACGCGGACGCTGTACGCACGGCGCAGAAGAAAACGCGCACCCGAGTCCTTGATCTCGTGGGCTGCCACGGACAGACCATCTACCACCAGGGTGACGCCGCACCTTATCTCGGAAAGAAGATCACATGCACCTGGCAGACAGGCGAAGGCTCAGTAGTGGCAACGCAGCTGGGCGTGCCGGTGGTTTCCGATTTTCGGCCTGCGGACATGGCGGCTGGCGGCAAAGGCGCACCGCTGGTGCCATTTCTGGATTACGCGGTTTTTCGCGACAAGCATGTGGGAAGGATCGTACAGAACATCGGCGGTATTGCCAATCTTACGGCAATCTCTGCGGACGCCAAGCCGGATGCGGTGATCGCGTTTGATACCGGTCCGGGGAACATGGTGATCGACCAGCTCATGCAGATGCTGTTCAATCAGCCGTTCGATCGCAACGGTGCCATTGCGAAGCGCGGAGAGGTTATTGAACCGGTGTTGGAAGAGATGCTGCGCGCGTCCTATTTCAAACGAAAGCCGCCGAAGACAGCCGGACGTGAGGAATTTGGCCGCGAATACGCTCGAGCCTTTCTGCGCAGGTGCGGCAGTGCGTCCAAGGCTGACGTGATTGCCACAGCTACGGCGCTTACGCCGCGCTCCATTGCAGCCGCGATCGACCGCTTTGTGTTGCCGGGTGGACGATACCGTCAGGTGGTCGTTTCCGGCGGCGGATCGAAAAATGCAACCTTGATGAAGATGCTGGTGGAAGAAACAGCCAAGATGGGGCTGAGGCTCCGCCAGTCTGACGACTATGGCGTGCCGAGCCAGGCAAAAGAAGCCGTTGCCTTCGCGCTGCTGGCATATCAGACCTGGCATCGCCAGCCGGGGAATGTGCCTTCAGCCACGGGGGCCGAGAAGGCCGTAGTGCTGGGAAAAATTTCGTATGTCTAATTACAGAGGGCGCAGGGGAACAGAAGGGGCTTTTTTTCTGAAGTCTCGAGCCCAGCGAGAGATCCCTATTGTTACGAAAAGCTCGAGATCCCGCCGACATTTTGCTGACGATATGGATCCCTCACCCGCAAAACTCGCGGGTTCAGGGTTTCAGATAAAACATCTCGGCGCTCTTCGGTGGTTAGGATTTTTGATGTTAAGCATCCTAAGTCTGGCTGGCTGCGCGAAACATGCTGATCCCAACACGCTGGTCATGATCATCGAAAACAGCCCCACCAACCTGGATCCGCGGGTGGGAACCGATGCGCAGTCAGAGAGGATTGACCAGCTCCTGTTCGATCCCCTGGTCCATCGGGATGAGCACTTCAACATACAGCCCTGGGTGGCAGAGCGCTGGGAGGTTCCGGATCCGCGCACGTATATCTTTCATTTACGTTCGGGTATTCACTTCCACGATGGCCGGCCGCTTACGGCTCGCGACGTGAAATGGACGCTCGATACCATCCGCGACGGATCCATGATTACGCTGAAGACAACGACCTACCGGCTGATTTCCCAAGTTGAAACACCGGATGAATCCACAGTGATTCTGCATCTTTCTGAACCGGACGTGACGCTGCTGTACAACCTCTCCGACGGCGCCTTCGGCATTGTGCCGTACGGAAGCGACAAGACCTTCAATCGCTTGCCTGTGGGCTCCGGGCCATTCCGTTTTGTGCTGCAGGAGCCTGACAGCCAGGTGGTGATTGAGCGCAACAACACCTACTGGGGAGAACGAGCGCGTGTGGAGCGGGTGCGCTTTGCGGTTGTCCCCGATGCGACCACTCGAGCGCTTGAGCTGCGCAAGGGCAGTGCTGATATTTCTCCCAGCGGTTCTTTGAGCGCGGACATGATCAACACACTGCGGCGCAATCCCAAGCTCGCGGTGGAGCAGCGTCCGGGCACCGTTTTGGCATACCTGACCTTCAACATGCGCGATCCGATTCTCAAAGATGTGCGGGTGCGCCAGGCGCTGGCCCATGCCATCGATCGCGCGCCGATGCTGCACTACCTGTTTGGCGACGAAGGGCGGTTGGCCGACAGCGTGCTTCCGCCGCAACACTGGGCTTATTACGGCGATGTCGCGCATTACGACTATGATCCGAAGCAGGCCAATGCCATGCTCGACGCGGCAGGATACCCACGAGGGCAGGACGGAATACGCTTTCATCTTCTGATGAAGACATCCACGGAGGAGACCACGCGGCTGCTGGCCGCCGTACTGCAGCAACAACTGCGCCAGGTAGGCATCGCGCTGGATATTCGCAGCTTTGAGTTTGCCACATTTTACTCCGACGTCCAGAAAGGAGCCTTCCAGCTTTACTCCCTGCGCTGGATCGGCGGCAATGAAGATCCTGACATCTTTTATTATGCCTTTCACTCCTCGAGCTTTCCGCCCAGGCATGCGAATCGAGGGTTTTACGTAAATGCGCAAGTCGATCACCTGATCGACGCGGGGCGAAGCACCGTGAACCAAGCAGAACGCAAACAGATCTACGCGCAGGTTCAGCGGATTCTGGCCGACGAGCTTCCCTACATTAACCTCTGGTATTTCGATAATGTCGTAGTGCATTCACAGCGGGTGACCAACGTGCACGTAGGTGCAGCGGGAAATTACGATTTTCTAACAGAAGTGGAACTGCAGGATTAACCGGCGATTTTCAACTTCGGCTCACGCGTTTTATGGGCCGCTGCGCGATCCGCGAACCAGACTTACTTAAGCTTGACAGATTCCATCGTTTGAGCAAGTTCGTTGGCCTCCGGCAGAGTCTTTGCGTGGAACTCAAAGAGCAGCAAATAGTTCCCAGATACAGACTCAAACAGAATCTCAAACTGCTCATCCGTGGTCTCCGGATTATGGAAGGCCAATACCGAACGCGCAAATTTATGACCGGAGAATTTTTGTTCCTTCGGCCCTTCGAGAAGCTTGGTGCGAGGCAACTGGCCCATCAAGCGTGCCTGGTCTCCTGCTTCGTTCAGGATGAGAGGCGGGCGTTCCGCGGCACGAACTTGAATGAAGGGCGAGGAAGGCGTTCCATCCGGCATGGGTTCACGCGTTGCCAGAAGTAAGTCGTAGCTCCAATAAAACGTTGGCTTGGTGTTGCCGGGCATGATCGTGTGGGAATGCGCAGCTTGGGAGCGCTTGATGGCATCTTCATGATTTTGGCGGTTTTTCGTCATCCGCACGTCATCGTTTTCAGCCGACCAGCCCTGAGGAAAAGTGTAATGCAGCTTGAAGAAAGGAGCTTCCATTGTATTGCCGGAAGTATTGACGGTATCAGGCTCTTTCTTCTCCTGCTTGCCACTGGCGAACAGGGTGATGAGCAAGAGAAAAGCACTTAGAAGTCGCAGTCGCATGAGCAGATTTCCTCTCGGTGTGGGCACAGAGTATAGCACTGCAGTTCCAGGTCAGAGAGGTACAAACTATCACCGATCGTACGTCGAGCCGGATGTTAGTATCAAGCATTCATGCAAATCCTCTTCATTGGCGACATTTTCGGCAGCGCCGGACGCAAGATCGTGCGCGACCATCTCTCGCACGTGGTGGAAACCAACGAGGTGGACTTGGTGATTGCCAATGCTGAAAATGCAGCGGGCGGCTTTGGGTTGACGCCAGCCATCGCCGACGAGTTGTTTGACCTTGGTTGCCATGTGCTCACTACAGGCAATCACATCTGGGACAAGCGCGAGATTGTGGATTACTTCAACTCCGCGAATGGTGATCCGCGCGGACGGGCACGGAAGGTTTTGCGTCCCGCGAACTACGCGGAAGGCGTTCCTGGTGTGGGCCTCTATGAGGGCTCAACCCCGCAAGGCCAGAGTTTTGCCGTGATGAATCTGCAGGGACGCGTCTTCATGCAGGATACTGACGATCCTTTCCGCAAAGCGGACACGTTGCTGGCCAAGGTGAAGAGCAAAGTGGTCATCGTGGATTTTCACGCGGAGGCGACATCGGAGAAGATTGCTCTTGGTTGGTACCTGGATGGCCGCGTTACCGCGGTTCTGGGCACGCACACGCATGTGCCTACGGCAGACACTCGCATCCTGCCCAGTGGCACAGCCTACCAGACGGATGTCGGGATGTCTGGACCGTACGACAGCGTGATCGGCGTGCAAAAGGAGCAGGTGTTGCAGAGATTTCTGACCGGGCTTCCGGGAAGATTCGAGGCCGCTAAAGGCGATCCGCGCTTCTGCGGCGTGCTGATCGGCTGTGACGGCGCGACGGGCCGCGCTCATACGGTGCAGCGATTAATGCTGGGTGAATAAAAAAGGCAGCCCGTTCGGAGCTGCCTTCGATCTTCCAAAAACTTTCTCTATTGCGATCTTTTGGTGGTGGTCTTTTTTCCGGTCTTCTTTGCCGGGGTTTTAGCCGGAGTTTTGGCCGCCGGCAGCTCACCTTTGGTCATGGTGAACATGAAAGGATCCGGCGCGAAATCGGAAATCACGCCGATCACATCAATATTCGCGCCGACGGCCGGCGGTTTGGTGAGCGGCTTTTCCATGGTGACCGTCATATCGGCTTTGTTGGCCGTCTGATTGTCTTCACTCAGCGCCACTTGAAGGGTGTTTGGATCCGGATTGGCAACGACCTTCACCGGGATCTTCAGCTTGGCTTCGCCGCCTTTCTGCTTAGCCTGAATTCCCTGCCAGAGTTTATCCGCAGCCGCTTTGTTGGCCGGGGTCTTGTCGCGGCAGGAGAGCACCAGTTCCCAATCGCTGAAAGAGAGATCGTCGACCGTGTTCTGCTGTGCTGCCTGGGCAGCGAGGTCGCAGGGCGTTGGAGCCAGGGGAATGCTGGCTACAAAATCGGCCGGAGGAGCAGTCTGGCTTGCTGCGGCGGCCACGCGCTGATTCCAGTCGTCAGTATTGCCGTGGTATTTCTTGTAGCGGGAAAGAAAATACGGAGACCACGCCTCGTAGGCCTTCGGATTGGCGGTCTGGGCCAGGCTGAGCGCCTTGGCGCCGTACCAGAAACCCAGAGGGTTCATCGGATTCGCCTGCAGCAAAGCAATGGCCATCTGGTAGTTATTGGCCAGATCGTTGGGATCGATCTTGAGCGCCTGAGCGTAGAACTTTTGCGCGGCCGCGTAATCCTGCTGCTGCAAAGCGCCGAAAGCCGCCGTGCCGGCGCAGATGTTTGTCATCTGGTTCTTCATCTTTTCGTAGTCGGCGGGAGTAACGCCATCGGGCTGTTTCCAATTCGGCAGCTCTTGCAGACAGCGCTCAGCATCACCGCGCGCTTTTGCTCCGCTGGCCGCATCCTTAATCTGGTTCCGTTGAAGAAAAACCACGATGGCAAGAGCGCGGACGTTGTTGGGCTGGATCTGCAGAATCTGACTGGCCAGTTGCTCTACCTTCGGCTGATTATTGGCCTGCTGGTAAGCCCCCATAGCCTGCTCCAGAGCTTCCAGCTTGACGATGCTCTGCGGATACTGGGCAACGAAGGCTTCCATGGCCTGGGCTCTGGCAGCGGGATCGGTCGTATTCAACGCGCTCATGTAGGCGTTATATTCGGCCGGATCCTTAATTACTTTTTGGTTGGTGGGGGTGTTGGTCTGCTCCGCGCCAGGTTGAGTGGAAGGCTGTTGCGCGGGAGGTGTTCCCGGTGCCGGCTGTTGCGAAGGCGAAGTTCCCTGCGCCAGGGCTGACGTGGTTAGCGCAAGCACAAGTGTGACAAGCACTTTTCTCATTACGTTTTGCTCCTTCAATCCATCTGCCAGAATTGCCGGCCCGATCGCTGGTGAACGCAACACCGTTCGGGCCCGTTTTTTCCGTTAAAACCTTTGAGGCACGGATTATAAAAGACAGACCCCACGTTTAGGCAAGCTGCGTTTCACATGGCAGTTTACTGGTCAGATGCAAAGTTGCCGGTGATAGTTATCCAGCCCGGCTTTTCCCCAATGCTTCGCAGCCGAAAACCAGCGAACTGCGAAGGGCACAATCCTTTCACATTTGACACCGCGCGGGGAGAAATCGTTCCATCAGATAATAGGCAATGAAGTTCAGGTGAATTTAAGGAAAAAAGCAAGATGAACAAGGCTTTGAACGGAAAAATCGCGCTCGTAACCGGCGCAGGCCGGGGAATCGGGGCTGCAATCGCGCTAAAACTGGGTAGCTTGGGAGCCACGACGGTTGTCTGCGGGCGGACGCTGGCGCGCCTCCAACATACTGCCGGACAGATCCGAGCGGCAGGCGGAGACGCGGAAGCCATCGCCTGTGACGTGGCGGAATGGAGTTCCGTGGCTGCGCTGGCGGAACGGGTACAAAAGACCTTCCGCCGCCTCGACATCCTCATCAACAACGCCGGTGTGGGCGGATACAGCGGCCCCTTGCACACCATGCCGCTCGAGAAATGGGACACCATCTTTAACACCAATTTGCGCGGAGTGTTTCACATGATTCGCGGACTGGCGCCCATGATGATAGCCAATGGCGGCGGCGACATTATTAATATTTCGTCAATTGCGGGGAAAAATCCCCTGCCAAACGGTGCTGCGTATGGCGCTTCCAAGTGGGGGCTGAACGGACTTTCCTATTCCGTGGCGGAGGAGTTGCGCGGGCACAACATCCGCGTGGCGGTCGTCTGTCCGGGCTCGACACATACGGAGTTTTCCCCTCATGAAGGCAAGAGCCCGGAAAAGATGTTGATACCCGAAGACGTTGCTCACGCTGTAGCGATGCTGGTGACTTCGCGCCCGCAGGCGTTTATGAGCGAGGTGGTGTTGCGGCCGACAAAGAAACCGTGAGGACATCGCCGGAATCGCCGACATCGCACGAAATCGCCGGAATCGGAAGGACATAAACCGCAAAGGCCGCAACGGACGCGAAGGAACTTGAGTACTTTAACAAACGATCGTCACGCGATCTTCCGCTTGCGTTGCGACCTTAGCGTCCTTTGCGGTGATTTCCGACTATGTGCGATTCCGGCGATCGTCCGGAACCACGACCGCTTCCGGCGGTGCGAGCGGCTTGCCGGCATTGGCCGGGATCGGCACCAGCAAAGCCTCTTTGCGATAGACCAGGTTGCTGGCATTGAAGGTTGCCAATTTGAAGCCGTGACCGTGGGTGATGGCGTCGGTGGGGCAGGCTTCGACGCAATAGCCGCAAAAGATACAGCGGTTGTAGTCGATGTTATAGACCTTGGCGTAGCGCTCGGCGCCGCTGATGCGGTTCTCTTCCGTGTTCTCGGCGGCCTCAATGTAAATGCAGTTGGAAGGGCAGGCGGCAGCACAAAGGAAACACGCTACACACTTCTCCAGGCCGTTTTCATCACGCTGGAGTTCGTGCAGTCCGCGGAAACGCTCCTGGAAAACCGCACCCTCATTGGGCAGCTTCTTGTTGGGATAATCCTCAACCACCGTGGGAGCAAACATCTCCCGGAAAGTAACGGACATGCCTTTGGCAATGCCGGCCAGATCGCGAAAGATCGACATGCGTTCAGTATAATTCGGAACCACTGATGAGACAAAGGAGCATGGCTCATGCTTACGGACAAAAATCCGCAGCACTGGAAATTTCTGATTTTCTATTTCAACCGGGCCGAGCCAAAATTATTGGTCCCAAAGCGGACCGGGCTGCCATTCACCATCAATTTTGCCAGGCCAGCGGCATGGGCAATCACGGCAATAATTCTCGCAATAGTTATCGTACTGGCGGTTCACAACAACTGATTTTCAAGCTGAGAGCGAGGGCGCTGGAAGCTAATGCGTGACTAGAACCGATCTAATGTCGCTTCCAGAATTCCAGATGCACGTGAGAGATTAGTTCTGAGATGGCATTGCGATCGACTTTGTCGGGGAGTGGCGAAATCGCAACGGACTCCTCTACCTCCCTGGATAATCGCTTGGCCTCGGCCAAGACGCGGTCCAGTTTCCACGCGCCGCTGCGGACTTCAATCAGCAGCTCTTTTTCTGGGCGCGGCAAGGTAATGCGGCGATGCTGCATTAATTCCAGGCATTCGTACAGCAAGCGTAGGCCGTGCATCGCAGCTTTGGTGTCATAACCAAACTTGCCGATATGTTCCGGCCGCTGCCCTTTCTTGCCGCTTCCCTTCTCGCCTGTGAGCCGTTTGAACTGGTCGTCTGCAAAGCCGAGAAATTGCCTGGCCGAAGCACGGGCAAGAAATAATGCCCGACCTGCCTGGATTGTTTGCCAGGTTTCAGGTGCTACCTCACGCGGTTCCGCAAAGAGAAAGTGCAGCGCGGTAGCATTGCCTTTGGCTGCCATGCCGGCCCACTTGCGAAGAGAATACAGCGTTACGTCTACATCATCGGGGCCGTTGCGGCGCTCGTCGCCCGCGGTCGACCAGACAAAGTGCTCGCGCGGTTCAAGACCCAGCGCATGCGCCGGGTCCTCCATGTAGACGCCGTAAAGGTCGGTATCGTCGGTCTTGCCGATCTTTGCTCCATGGAGTTCTGAACCACCGACAAAAAGATGTATCAGGTTCTGTGGGCGTTCGAAGCCGGAGAGGGCCACGAGATCGAGGAGAGTAGGGTGCTTAGCCTTGGTCTTCGCCACATCTATTTTCCATAATTGGTTTCAAAAGTCTGGCCCAGGATCTGGTTCAAGTGATGCTTTAAGTGAGCGACATAGTCGCCGGCGATCCATTCGAGCGTGGCGGGCTTGTTGTTGCCGATGTTGCACGTGATCTTAGCGGCATCGGCGGGGAGGTTGTTGATGACGTGGGCGAGGAAGCGGTTGTAACCGGCCCAGAAGTCGACCAGGAAATTCCAGTCAACGTCGGCGAAGTGCTGGAGATCGACCAGAAAATTCTGATCGTAGCCGGGAAAGGTGAGGCTTCCGTGTTGCGCGGCGCGGACAAAGCGCTGGTGGTTGTTGGAAGCCGAATCGAGCAGATGGCCGAGGATCTCTTTCTTGGCCCACTTGTTTTCGCTGGGACGCGCGGTGGTATCGGCGTTATCGAGCTTCGTGAGCAGGGGCTTGGCCTGGGCCACGGTGCGGCCGAGATCGGACGCGATTGGGGGAAACGGATTCATGATGGGCTCCTCAAAAGAACTGCTCATTGCCAAAATCGCCGAAAATGCCAGAATTGGCAAATGAAATTGTGCATCCTGCGGTTTACTCAGATCCGGTTGCATGCATTTTGCGCGGCACCTTGTCGTGCCGAACCAAGGTCTGCCTGAGCCGGCGATTCAGCGGCTCAGAGTAAAAGCGCGCCAGCAGCCAGCCCAGCACGCCGGCCAGGGCGGTAGTGGCGAGAAACAGCGCAGGCGCGGCGCCGATTCGGATGCCGGAATGCTGGAATGCGAACACCATGGGCCAGATCGCAAACATGTGGGTCAGGTAGATCTCATAGCTGTTGCGTCCGAACCAGCGAAGCCAGTCCGCGGAGTGGAAGAGCGGTTGGCTCCAGGCGAAGGGTCTTGCACGCGCCGGCGAAGCGGCATCGTTCGCGGCCAACGGCCGGGGGGTAGTGCCGGCCACAAATTTCAGTTGTATCGAGATCAGGAGCAGGGCGGTACCGAGTTCAAGAATGCTGATGTCCAATCCAAATTTGTAGAGGCCGGTGCGAAAGGCGGTGACGCGAAAGGCGTCGATGAAGACGCAAAGCAGCGCTCCCATAGCACCCAACACCACTCTTGCCCGCGTGCCGATGCGGATTCTTGCGGCGGCGATCGCGGCGAGGCAGCCGAGCGCGATACCGTCCATGCAGGAGAGGTAGCCATTCTCAGCCCAATACTGGTTCTGCGTGTGCACGCGCGTCCACGGGCCGATGACCAGAAAGCAGCAGAGGAAGCCGATGATCATGGCCTGCTTGCGCAACAGCGTGCAGACCAGCGGAAAGACAAGGTAGAAGACTTCTTCAATCGAGAGCGACCAGAGCACATCCCAGGATGCCGGCAGGTAGCCGGTGCGAGCCTCAAGCCAATTGATGTGAAAGGTGAGCGCGGCCAGCAGCGCGTGAGGCAGCGAACTGCGATGCGTGTCGATAACGAAGCGCGGCACGCCAAGGCGGTCGAGGATACTCAAAATCACGAGCAATCCCAGCAAGCACGGGGCGATGCGGGCGAAGCGCATGCGGTAGAAGCCGCTGCGGCTGATCTCTCCCAGAGTGCTCCAGCGCCGGAGCGACCACGTGGTGATGAGAAAGCCGGAGATCACAAAGAAGACGATCACGCCGTTATATCCGCTCCAGAAGAGGACCCGGCTGGCGGCTTGTCCCAGCAGCGGGCCCAGAGGAGTGCGCTCTAGGCGAATCCGCAAATTGATGTGGTGAAGAACCACAGCCACAATGCAGAGTCCGCGCAGCAGGTCGATGCCTTGCACACGCTGTTCCGGTCTTTGGATGGCAGCCCCGAGTGGTGAAGGTGAGCTCACGGGTGAAAGTGTAACGTGCCGGCGCACGGGACACTCTCGGCGTTACGCCCTATGGAAATGTGAAACGCCGGTTGGATGCCCAACAGACGAATCGTAAGAGCGCAGGTGTTGTTACTCGCCAACAGCGGCCGCCTGGGCGGTTTTCGACGTTCGCTTTCGTTTGTACCAGATCATGGGACCGGTAATCGCCATGACCACCAGAGCCAGGCTGAAGACCAGTGCCAGCATCTGGGTGGGCCAACCGAAAATGTCTCCAGTGTGATACTCGCGATTCCACAAACGCATGAGCTTAAAGCCAAGCGGAGCCGAGCGGCTGTCGGTCAGCTGTCGAACCTTGCCGCTGTAGCCGTCAAGGAAGAGGTTGGTCCGGCCGGCGGGCGTGTGGTCTTCAGGATATTTCATAATGATGCGAACGGGAGCCTTTGGGCCCTGGGCGAGCTGTATGACCGTGACCTGCGCTCCGGGCGCGCTCTTCTCCGCGATGGAAACGAGCTGGTCGGAGTCCAGGGGGATGGCCCCCACTTGCACTGGATCGGCCGGAAGCATCTTCGCCGGAGGTGGCGAGTCGGTGAGCCAATCCGCGAGCCGGCCGGCCTCGCGTTCCCAATGAAGCGCAATGCCGGTCAGCGACAGTATCATGAGAAAGATCCAGGCATAGACCCCAACCGCCTGGTGTGTTTGGAAATAAAATGCTGCACCGGTCAGGTTCCAGCGGAAGCGTCCGACCTTGCGCCGCCACCATAGGATGATCCCCGTCAGGTTCAAGACCAGCAAACAGACGGCCGACCATCCCACAATCGCCGTGCCGGCATTGCCGGCGAGAAAACGCGTGTGAAACTGGTGCACGTATAGCATCAGGCCATTGGCTTTCTCCAGATCGCCCAGCACTTCTCCGGTATAAGGGTTCACTGCGAGTTCCACAGCTTCAACATCCTTGGTTGAGGTAGAGGCAGGCGCAGCGCTGGGGTTGATCTCCAGGATGACCGCGGCGACATCGTCCAGCTGTTGCGGTAGCGTCCATCCGGCAACGTGGTATTGCGGATAGGTCTGGCCCAGCCGCCGGGTAATCTCATTCAAGGGCAGCCGCGCGCCGGCCGGAGTGACTTTGACCAGCGGACCATTCAAGAGGCGATGGATTGGGCGTTCGAAGATCAGGAGCGCAGCGGAAAGGCCGAGAGCCAGGAGGGCCAGGGCAGCTACAAGTCCTACCCAGCGATGGAGGACGAGAATGAGTTTACGGGCATTCATAGTTGGTATTGCTGTCCAGGTGCTATTTATTCCATTTTTTTTTGGGATAGGCCGGGCCTTTACATGCTGGCTTTATCATCTCGCGCTGTCGCGCTGTTTCTTCTTTGGAAGTAACTCTATTTCTCGATCGTAATCAGGAGTTCGTCGTGAATCGCAAACTCTCACAACACGCTAGATACCTTGCTTCCCGATCACGGGCGATGACGGCGCTCACGCGCGATCACGGCGATTGTTTCACTCGATCCCCAAATCCTTCCACTTCTTATCCACCTGCGCCTTGGTTTTCTCGTCCATCAGGATCTCATCGGGCCAGGGGCTCGTGAAGCCCTCAGTGGGCCATTTGCGGGTGGCGTCGATGCCCATCTTGGAGCCGAAGTTGGGCAGCCGCGAGGCGTGATCGAGCGAATCCACCGGGCCGAGCGTGAACTGAATATCGCGCTCCGGATCAATATGGTTGAAAACTTTGAGTACGACTTCGCCGGTATCCTGCACGTTCACGTCCTCATCCACGACCACGATGCACTTGGTGAACATCGCCTGGCCGAGCGCCCATATGCCGTTCATGACCTTGCGCGCGTGGCCGGGATACGACTTGCGGATAGAGACGATCATCAGGTTGTGAAAAATACCCTCGACGGGCAGGTTCACGTCCACGATCTCCGGCAGCGTGAGCTTCATCAGCGGCAAGAAGATGCGCTCGACGGCTTTGCCCATCCAGGCGTCTTCCATCGGCGGTTTACCTACGATCGTGGTGGCATAAATCGGGTTCTTGCGATGGGTAATACAAGTGCAGTGAAAGACCGGGTATTCGTCCTCGAGCGAGTAGAAACCGGTATGATCGCCGAAGGGACCTTCAGTACGGAGCTCGTCGAGCTTGACGTAACCTTCAAGAACGATTTCGGCGGAGGCCGGAACTTCCAGGTCGACTGTTTCACATTTCACCAGCTCGACCGGTTGCTGGCGCAGGAAGCCGGCGATGATGAACTCTTCGACCTCCGGCGGAGCAGGAACGATGGCGGAAAAAGTAAGAGCGGGTTCGGTGCCGATGGCGACAGCGACCTCCATAGTTCCGCTGGGGCGGTCTCCTGGGGCAAGCATGGAGCCACCGCCGGAGCGAGCCATAATGTCGACGCCGGAACGGCGCTTTGCATTTTCGCCCGCAGCCGCGGGCGGCTGCGCTCCAGAATCGTCTTTCGAAACGCCGCGCAGCATGTCGCGGTAGTGTTCGGCGGCGACCTTCTGGCGCTGCCAGTGCATGCCGGCGGAGGTGGCATCGTAGATCTGCATGCGATACATGCCGACATTGCGCTTCCCGGTTTTGGGGTCGCGGGTGATCACGCACGGAAGGGTGATGAAGCGGCCGGCATCCTGGGGCCAGCACTGGAGAATGGGAAAATCGAGCAGCGAAAAGTCCTTTTTCTTTACCACCTCTTTGCACGGGCCGCCGGTAACGACTTTGGGGAAAAACTTTCCCATATCGGCGAGCATGGGCAGCATTTTGAGCTTTTCCAGGAAGCCTTCGGGCGACTTCATGTTGAGCAGCTGGCGGATGCGCTCGGCTATCTCGTCAAGGCTATCGACACCCAGCGCCATCTGCATGCGCCGCTCGGAGCCGAACTGGTTGATGAGTACGGGAATGCCATTGGCGCCCTTGACATTTTCAAAGAGCAGCGCCGGACCGCCGGGACGGCCATACTTTTTTGCCGCGCCCTTGGAGACGCGGTCAGCGATCTCGGTGATCTCCAGGACGGGATCGACTTCCGTACGTATGCGTTTGAGTTCGCCAGCTTTATCGAGGGCGGCAACCCATTGTCTTAAATCGTCAAACGACTTCATGATTGTCGGTTCGCTCCAGACCGCTATTGTTTCTTGCTATGGCTTGAGATCGTGCTGCCCTTGTTGCACAGAGCTCGGCGCGCACGACGGCCTCGCCCTGATCACTTCTGAAACGCTTGATCCGTGAACTGGCGATTATAAAGTAGCGGTCAGCTATCAGCACTCAGCATTCAGCCAAAGGAAACTGACAGCAAAGGACGCAACGGACGCAAAGGGGTAGGATTGCACCCTTCGAAATCCAATCGCTGTCGACCAGGCTTCTGCAAAGAAACCTAAACAGGAATTCCAGCCCTCTCCTGCTTTGCGTCCTTGGCGCGCTTTGCGGTACACGTGGTTTTTGGCTGAATGCTGATTGCTGGTGGCTGAGTGCTTTGTCCCCGACAACCTACTCTGCCTGAACTTTCATCTTATTCACTCAGTACTACACCAGGAGCATCCGGCCCCGATGGCAACAGCAATCAAGAACGAAAACCAATATATTGATGCATTTTTAAAATTAACTCTAAGACCAACCTCGGCTGCCGACGTGTTTCCGTTGCTGAGCTCGCTCACTCCGGAGCAGCGTAAGGATTTTATCGAGCTGGCGGATTCGAACCACGTGGTCATCCGCGCTTTTGAGGTGATCAACCGGGTGGGCGGCAACCTGGGCAACGCCAGCGTGCAGGCCTGGGCAGTGGAAACCCTTACTCGCGAGCGGGCCCGTATTGCCAATGCGCTGAGCCGCTTGGAGCCGGTATGTAATGCACTGGAAGAAGAAGATTGCCCAACCGTGGTAATGAAGACCCTGGACCACTGGCCGGATTTGGGCAATGATCTTGACCTGGTTTCCACGGGCAGCAAGTCGAAGATCATTGAGGTCTTTACCAAGCGTTTTGGCGCCAAGATGGAGGCGCGCAGCTGGGGCGACCGGCTTGCCTGCAAATGGAATTTCGCACTCCCGGAATTGCCGGAGGCAATCGAGACACACATTGGACGGTTGGGCCAGACCGGCGAGCACATTGCGCTGGCAACCCGGTTTGTCGATCGGCGGGTCAAGGTGAGTGTTGGAGGACATCATTTCTTTGCGCCGGCGCCGGAAGAGCGCATTTTTGCCGCCACCCTGCAACGCATGTATCGCCATTTCTATTTCCGCGTGTGCGACATTCTGAACGCGGCGACGCTGGTGGAATCCGGCAAAGTCGATTTTCCCGAACTGCGCGCCGCGGCGATCGCTGCGGGCATATGGCCAGGCGTAGCCGGTTTTCTGAAGATTGTTTCCGACTACGTGCAACGGTATCGCGGTATGGGACTGAATCTGCCGGCATGGGTGGTTGCCGATGCCACCGTGGGCGGAGACAAGATCTACACCCGAGCGCGCTTCCTCCGCCTGCCGATCATGCCCTATGGCGCGCGGCTGTACACGCAACAGATCACCCAGGCAGCCTTCCGCGGGAATGTTCCGGCAACCTTCCGCTTGAGCCTGCTGCCGCCGCTGGCTTCCGCTGCTGCGGTGGCTTTCAAGATCACAGGCAGCGATAAAGGTGTCTGGTAGCTGTAAGAGACAGAAAATCAAAAAGGGCGATCGTGGTTGGGATCGCCCTTTCTGTTGTCGTCCAGTCACCGCTGTCAGGAAGGAGACCTGTAAGCGCTTGTTAACGCTGCTTGGGGCCGGACGATCTCGACTCACTATGACCGCCTCGCTCGCCTGAGCCATGCGAGGAGGATGAACTACCACGTCCTGACCTGGAGTCGTAACGTGATTCCGAGCGCGACGGCGGAGCATAGCCACCTGACCGCGACGGCGGCGGGCCATAACCGCCCGAGCGCGAAGGTGAGTACGGAGTGCTCCGCGATTCCGGCGGCGGCCGGTAACCCTGATCATTGCGCATGTCAGGCGTCCGCGAGGGCGAAGGTCTGTATCCTTGATCGTTGCGCGAGCCGGAGCGCGAATCGTCACGCGTGGTCACGATCGGCCGGTGCAAATCGAGTGGAGGCTTGCCACCGTAGTCTCCACGGTTCGCCGGCGAATCATTGGAACGAGCGCCGCGATCGTTATTTTGACGATCGTTATTTTGACGATCGTTGTTGCCGCGATCGTTGTTCTCCCGATCGGTGTTGGTCGGAAAGCGCTGCCAGCCGTGATCATCCTGCGGTCCGCGAGCGGAACTGTCAGTTCGAAGCACACGCCCCTGATCGTTGGAGCGAACCATGGGCCCGCTTTCAGACCGACGACCGTTATTCATGGATTCGCCGCCGGAACGGTTCGCAGGCGGCCCGAATCTGCTCCACCCGCCGCGAGAACCCTCACTTCCGCCGGTGCTGTTGCCGCCTTCAGGACGGCTGAAGCGGCTGTTGCTTTCGGTGCGAGGTTGATTGCCAAAGCTTCCTGCAGGCCGATCATTCCGCGGAACCTCGGCAATTCCGGTTCGGGCGTTCATGCCCTGCGACCCGACCACACGCTGAACGTGCTCGATCTGGTTGTGGAAAGACTCAGGTCCGGCCGGCGGGCGGTGCTGAGCATAAAAGTGCTCGTCACTGCGCGGCCGCACTGAAGCCGGCATGCCGGCTCGGCCTTCAGAGGTGACGCGCAGGTTTTCACGCGAAGGAACCACCGGGAGGTTCGCCGTCATCACGCGGCCTTCACGCCACTCGCGCTCATCGACGCCGAAGCGGCGGTTGTGGAAGTCGCCGCGGCCGAAGTCTGCGCTGGAGACCGTGGTGATGGAACCGCGAACACGGGCATTGGTCTCAACCAGGCGCGCGTTGGAGAAAAATGGCTGGCGTCCACGGACGGCCAGAGGCGCGACAAATCCCCCGCGGTTGATGATGTTGATGTTCGTGACGTTGACCACGGTCACGTGGTTGAAGCCGCGTCCGTACCAGGGGTAAAAGAAATCATGCGGGCCCACCGGGAACCATCCGATGGAGCCGAAGCCGAATCCCGCGTGCGCCCCAAAGCCGACGAAGAACACAAATGCCGGCGACCACACTGGACGATAGCTGACGTACACAGGTCCGGGCCACCAGCACCAGCTTCCGCTATAGAAAAACCAACGCCCATAGTGATAAGGAGCCCATCCCCAGGGTTCGTAAGAAACCCAGGTCCAACCGTAGTACGGTTCCCAAACCCAGCGGCCAGCCTGATATGGCGCCCAGTTAGCTTGCTGGTACGGCTGCCAAACGTTTCCGTATCCTGGAACGTAGACCCAACGGCCGTTGCCATCGAGATCATTCACGCCGGTGTAATAGCGGTTGGTGCGGCTCACGCTCTGCGAGTTGTTAATCACGTTGTCGCGATCTCGATTCCACTGATCCCAATCATCCCTCACCGGGGCGCTGTCCACGCGATACTCCGGGTTGTCGCATCCACGAATCGTAATCAGCTCGCCTTCTTTCACCCGAGTGCTGCCCTGCTGCGTCGTGATCTCCGCTTCGCCTTCGCGGACAATCACATCCGTCTCCTCATCCGACATCACCTGTACGCGATACCTTCCTGCCTTCACCGGGTGCACAGCGACGTTCGGCGTATCGATCTCCACATCCGCTTCGCCGGTCCTGAACATCGAGTAGTTGGCATATCCCTGCGCGACCTGAATCTGTATGCGCGAGCGCGAGAGATCGGCCAGCTTCACCTGGCTATGTCCCGCCAGCCGCACCAGGTTCCCGGAATCAAGCTGAATTTCCGTGCGTGCGTTGTCGCCGGTAGCTACCTGATCTCCTTGCATCACGGGTGCGTTGACCGTGGTTGCTGTCCAGTCGCCGGTATCACCGCGCTGCTGTGAGACATCACCTTTGACCAGGCTGATTCTCGCCACATCCGGCGCCGGACCTTCACCCCGCTGCGACTGATCGTCCGGTCCTGGAGCGCTCGGCCCCTGTGCCGCAGGCGGATCGTTCTGACTCGGCGGTTGCTGTGGGTAGTCATCCGACTGCGCCCACGCCGCCCCCAATCCCGTCACCGCAAACATCACCAATACTAAGAACTTCTTGCTCATGATTCCCCTTATGGATTCCTCAAAGCGCGGCGTCTCTTCACCTCAACCGGCAGCCCCGGCCCCCGGGCAAGCCCTCTTCAGCTTCCCGGGGTGAAACGCCGCGCTAACACTTCTTCCCTTTATAGAGACTTCAACCGTTGCCTAAGGTAAGGCAACCAGCATGCCAAACCGCCGTAGCGGATATCTGACTGATTTTGCCTCTTTTAGCCAACATTGAGTTGTGTAGCCCTGGTGGATGGTGGTTTTCAACCAGCGGGAACGGTGGATTTGGGCCGGATTACGTACAGCCGAACTCGGCGCAGAATCTGCCTTGAACCCGGCTCAACGATCACCCAGTCCCTCTCTCCGTGTTCAAACGAACGCGCATCACACCTTTCTGAGCCTTGCGCTGTTTTCGCTCGGCTCCATACCCTAAGTTCAGGAGGGCCACAGACGATGAAGCATTTTCCTGTCAAACTCGCAATTCTGGCCATACTTGCTCTGGCTGCCATTCAGGCCAACAGCCAGCAGCCACAGTCGCAGTCGCCACCCCCTGCCTCTGACCAGTCACAGCAGGCGCACCCGGCTGAGGCGCCTCCGCACGTCGACGCCGAACCCAACCCTGAAGACCGCGCCCTAGAGCAGTCCATCAAGGACGAGCTGAAGAAAGATCCACACATGGTTTACTCGAGCGTTGCCGTGCACGTCACCGACACGGAAGTCAAGCTCACCGGAACCGTGAAGACGGGCACCGCCAAGCAGCAGGCGGCTAAGATCGCGGGCGAGCACGCCGGAAGCAGAAAGGTCGACAACCATATCAGGGTCAATCCGAACATGCATCCGGGACCTGGACTCTGAAGATCTGGACTCTCAAAAACCGGGATTCTGAAATTTCGATCTGACGACTTTGATTTGACGACTCGGTGGGTACCCATCCTTTGCGTTCCGCAACTCATGCCGACCCTCAACTCTGCAGGCGGACGCAAAGGGTGGGTTATTCAATTAGCGAAAAAATCGCTCGAATCAACTTAAAGCTTTGGCCCGTTATCCTGAGGGCCGTTTAGCGAGCGCAGCAGTTCAGGGTCCCGCACGTGCTTCTCTCTCTGAATCCGAATCTGTCCTACTACCGGATTTTTCGCACTACCTCATGGCACGCCCGGTAGTAGTTCCGTTTTGAAACCAAACCACCACGGGAACTCATTCTTCATTTGACTGATGACCACCCCATCAGCATATTATTTCTTCTTGCTGAGATTCCGGAGACTGTAAGGCGGAATTTCAAAAAGCTAGCCGCCCGAACTAGTAAAGCATCAACAGCTACTCAGAGAAGGAACAAACCACAAAGGCTGCTCAGGCCAGCTTGGCGAGGGAGAAGGTCGCAATCAGCGGCCGTCGCCGCGGTGCAGCGAATACTTGCGGCAGGCCAAAGCGCCAGGAGCGTATTGTACGCGCGCGTTCCGGTGCTTGTGGATATAAAGAGACACGCGTGTCGCAATCCCTCCGGGAAGAAAGAAAGGCGTCATGCAAGGAAATGAATTCGCCAGTTCCGTTGCGCGTCCAGCCAGCGCGCAGCTAAGAGCCTTCGCAGACAGGCTCTCCTCTCTTCACCCAGCAGACATTCGCCATATCCTCTGGGCCATTGCAGAATTTGGATACCAGTTTTACCCGGTAATTGACCCTGGCGCGCCGGCGGAATTCGCCGACCAGCTCCACGAGGCAACCGATTCGGCCCACACGCTCGGGGTGGTTTTTCGGCAGGTCAGCGAGTTTGGCTTCCAGGAATTCATGGGCGATGTCGCGAAAGTTTTCGATCTGGCAATCGGCCATTTTACGTCCTCATATAACGACGAGAACCACGATGCTTACCTGGTCCTCATACAGTTGCGCCATCTGCGCAGCTCTCTTGTGTATGCTGGCGCGGCCGCCCCGGCAGCCCAGCATTTCGATCGCGAGGCAAGCAGCCACCTGGCGATCGTGGCAGGAATTTGCGTTGCTGCCCTGATCTGGGTCCTGGTTTCAGATCACATGCCGCTCTGGCAACTGCTGGCAGCTCTTCTGCTGGTGGGCGCCTTCGGTGGCCTGGCTTTTCGTCTCGGCAAGAAAGCGGCCACGGGTTTAGAAACCTCGCTCACCTAATTTGCTGGGTTGGGCGGAGGCGGACAAATGTTGCGTGGACACGGTGGGCCATCAAGGGCGTGGATACTCGGGCTTGCCGGGACGTGAAGCATCTCGTAGCTGCCGGCCACCAGCAGCAGCATGGCAAATGCAGCGGTGAAGCGAAGGGTCGTTCTCATGTTTGGACCTCTATATCTCGTCGGCGGTTTCCTGGTGAAACGCCTTGTGAGTTATTGGAGCGGGCGTGAGATAGCAGTACTGTTCGCCACGGTGGCCCTCGGCTTCGTCATATGGCTTTCTGGGCGAGCGCTGTGGCCGCGGCTGGTACTGGTGCCGATCTTCGCGCTCTATGAAGCTCTGCTGAATCTGATGCTCTTTGTAGTTGCGCTGTGGCCCGTACCCAACTACGGGTATTGGTACGTCTACAGCTATGGCTCGATTGCGGAAAATTTCCTTCTCATCCTGCTGGCGATTGAGATCACGTGCGCGATCCTGCCCGCCAAAAGACTGGCTCAGGCATGGACCACCGCGCTGGCGTTGCTCGCGATCCTCTCGATTGGAAGCTCATTGCCGGCCCGGACCGATACTGCCGTATTAAACGTAACCCTGGCCGGCGACTTCATTTCATCGCTGGTGCTGCTTAGCCTTCTCTATTTTCATAACGTGAAATGGCCGGCAGGTTATCGCCTGATCATTGCCGGTGTCGTGCTTCCTTCGGCCATCCATGCCGCGAGTGCGATTCAGTGGCTGCGCTATGACCTCACGGCGCTGGTCCAGGCCATTTTGCCGTTGTCCAGCTTTGCCGGCCTGGTGTTTTTTATGGCCGGACTGATCAGCGCAAAGAAAGACCAGAGAAAGAATTATGAAGCGCTGCTCAAGCACGTGGCCGCTGCAACTGCCAACCGTGACACCACAGCCGTGATTCTTGATGACCTGAGAAGCGATGGCGCACTGGAAGTAAAGACGCGATGAGCCCCGGGAAAGAGAAAGCCACGTCCGAGTCTTGCCTCTTAAGTTCTATTCATACTTCAGACACACAGTCGGGTTCACTCGTGTAGCTCGGAGAGAAGGAATGGATGTCGCTAAGATCGCAGCGGCAGTCACAACAAGAGCAACCAGACCAAGAGTCAACGGATCACTGGGGCTGACGCCATAAAGCAAGCTTGAGATCACCCGCGTCAGGGCCAGCGTTCCGGCAATTCCCGCTACAATGCCGCCGAGAATCAAGCGGCTTCCCTGCCCAAGGATCATCGCCAGCACCTGCTCCTTGCTGGCACCCATCGCCATACGAATACCGATCTCCCGCGTCCGCTGTGCCACCGAATACGAGATCACGCTGTAGATGCCGATCACGCCCAGAAACAGCGCGAGCCCGGCAAAGATGGAGAACAGCCACATGGTGGAACGAGGCGCAGATTCCTGGTTGGCGATGATTTCGTGGACCGTACGGAAATGGCTGATCGGTACTGCGCTGTCAACTGCGGCAATCGTGCCCGGCAAAGCGCTGCTCAGCGCGCCCATGTCTCCTGACGCATGCAACACCAATGTCATGTTTGAGAGCGGTTGCTGCGTGTACGGGAAATAGATATCGCCTTTTACTTGGGCCCGAAAGCCTGCAAGTTTGATCTTGGAGTGGCGCACGTCATTGACCACGCCAATAATGGTGGCCCATTGCGGACCGCCGGGAGCGGGCACGTCCGCAAAAGTTACGTGTTTGCCCAGCGCGCTTTCATTCGGCCACAACCCTTCCGCCACACTTTTGCTGATGATTGCTACCCTGCCGGTATTATTCCGGTCTGATGAATTGAAATCGCGGCCGGACAATAAAGGGATTTCCATGGTCCTGAAATAGCCGGGGCTGATATGGAAGTACCAGACAATATGCGGCGTGGTTTTCGTCTCCGGCCGGTCCTGTGCAACCAGCGGCACCTCAGCGAACCACTCCATCGGCACCACGGCGGTGTACGCTGCACTCTTTACTCCGGGCAGGGCCTCAGCGCGGTCCAGCAGGCTGCGGTAGAAGGCACGGCATCCATCATGCTGTTTGCAGAATTCATCGGTAGGCGTCACATCGGCAAAGAGAAGATGCTCTTCGCTAAAACCGGTATGCGTATGGCTGAGAATCCAGAGATTTTTGATCAGCAGTCCTGCGCCGCTGGCCAGAATCACCGCCATGGAAATCTCAGCCACCACCAACGCAGCCGAGAGCTTTCTTCGGCCACGGCTAACACCAGCAGACTGAGCATTGGCGCGGAGCGTCTGCTCGATGTCAGGCTTTGATGTCTGCAATGCCGGCGCCAAGCCAAAGAGCACGCTGGATACGACAGACAGTGCTGCGGAAAAAAGCAGCACTGAGAGATCAATTGTGGCATTTGCAAGGCGTGGCGTGTCTGCCGGCAACACCGCTTTTAACGCCAGCAAAGAAAAATATGCCAGACCACAACCTACCGCTCCTGCAACAACCCCCAGCAAAACGCTTTCTGTCAGCAACTGAGTTGTAATGCGGCTGCGGCTCGCGCCCAGCGCAGTGCGGACGGCAATCTCTTTTTCGCGGCTGGTGGAGCGTGAAAGCAGAAGGCTGGCAACGTTCACGCAGGCGATCAGCAGGATCATCGCTACGGCGCCCAGCAGCATCAGCAGAGTCGTTCGCGCGCTGGAAACGCCAAAGTCGCGTAGCGATTGAAAACCAGCCTGCTTCACAAAATAATCCCCCAACGGAAACGGACAGGTCTTCCAAATCTGGGGATAGACGGCGTCAAATTCAGCGTGTGCAGCGGTCATAGTAGCGCCAGGGCGAAGCCGTCCATAGATGTTGTAGCCAAACTCCCACATGCCCTCGCTGCTGGAAAGATTGATCTCCGCAGGCACCCAGAGCTGCGAAGTTGCGGCAGGAAACTCAAAGTCAAAAGGCATGACGCCCACGACTTCATGGCCAACATCATTCAGCATGATGGTGCGGCCAAGAATTTTCGGGTCGCCGCCAAATCGGGTTTGCCACAACGAATAGCTCAGGATGACAAAATGGTCCTGTCCCGGAGCCTGATCGTCCCGGCCGAACATGCGGCCCAGCTTGGGTGTGACCCGCAACATGGAAAACATGTTCGAAGAAATCTCATTGCCAGCAAGCCGGACCGCCTGTCCATTGCCGCTGTAAATAAAAATCTTGTTGACCGAGGCGGTAGCGACTTCAGTCTGCGTGAGCCTTTGCTGAAATCCCACCAGCATGGCTTTAGTGAGATTGCTCTTCCCTACCGCCACCAGCTCTTCTGGCTGCGCATAAGGCAAAGGCTGAAGAAGAATTCCGTGCACCAGGCTGAAAACTGCTGTATTAATCCCGATCCCCAGGGCCAGAGTCAGCACAACAATGCAGGCAAAGCCGGGATGCTTGAGCAGCGTCCGTGCACCGTAACGCAGATCAGAGATGCCGTTCTGAAGATGGTGGGTTAGAAGCATGGGGCCTCCGGTTCCGGCTTGATCAGAATAGTATCCCGGAAGGCCCCGCTTTTCCAATTGGATACCGGGTAGCCTGCAAGTAACTTGCCCCGCCGCCAGAGCTGTGCCATAAAAGCGCAATGAAACTGTCTCAACTGCTTGCAATTTGCACGCTTTGCCTTCTGCCGATAGCCGCCTCTGCCCAGGCGTCGCCCGAGGTGTCCAAAGTCCTTGCCCTGGAAAAGAAGTGGACTGACGCCTACAAGCTGCGCAACATCAAAATCATGACCTCAATGCTGGCCGAAGACTTCGTGATAACCGTGGAAGACGGCAGCGTCTTCGGAAAAATGGGATATATGTCGCACACCGCCGACACCGCAACACAGGTCGATTTGGCGGAAGAGTCAGACCTGAGAGTAGTCGTCCACGGGAACGTAGCCGTGGTGATTGGCGCTTACCATGAGATGGGAACCTCGAAGGGCAAACGCTATGAATATCGCGACCGGCTCACCGATGTCTGGATGAAGAATGATGGCGAGTGGCAGCTCTTCGCCTCGCAGTACAGCGTGCCGCTAGCGCAGTAGCTGGAAGCACCCGAGTAGCCAGAAGCACGCTGCGATGGCGGCGCAGAATGCCCAGGCGCCTTTGGGCGAAGAAGTTCGCACCGCCGCAATCAGCTTGCGCCCGCCGCTCTTCCCTTTTCTTCCCTATACAAGGTGCTCTTGTCGATCGGCAGATTCAGCGCGGTCGCGACTTCCGGTGTCACGTCATTGCCGCCCCGCAGGTTCACCCAGATGGACTGGATGGTATAGATCGGTCCCCAGGGAATACCCCACCAGCCCGCGACCAGGCTCAGCAGCGTCCATTGAAGTCCGCGTACTGACTCGCCCCGCCCGGGCCGCATGAAGTAGATGTTCGTGAACTGCTTGAACGTGATGACAGCTGCCGAGATGCAGTACTGATATTGAACGAAGCGGGCTCCGTTCTCGAGCTCGAACACCAGTTGCTCCGCGGTCATGCCTTCGATGCCATTGATAGTTGCCATGCAGGCCTCTCGTACAGCCAGGAATTCGCGAGCTTGTACCGGTCCCCAGACAATAGCGCCATTCCAACGCGCGATCAAACGATTGTTGAATTATTTTTCACATGCGGCCCCGCGTCTCGCCGTGGCCATGCTTCGATCCCGTTCATGCTGTATGAATCCGCAACAGGTTTTTGCTTTCAGTTCCTGGCTTCTTGGCGATTGCCGCCAGTTTTCGGCCGTGCGATGGCTGGCAGCTGCAAACTTTTTCACTTGGCTGAAACGCTCGCAAAATTAAAAGCACTAATCCGTAGCAAGGCGGGTTCGGATTCGTGTGTCTTAGGTTACAATTCCTTACCCGCGCCCCAAAGTAAGTGTTTTACCGTACCCCCAGGTAGGCATTGCTATGCATATGAAGCGTCAACCACAAGATGCGTTCGTGGTTGCTGGCCGATACGAAATTAAAGACCCTCCCATCGGACAAGGTGGCATGGGCGTGGTGTACAAGGCCTATGACACGGTGACCCGGCGCTTTGTCGCGCTCAAAACCATCTGGGGAGGCCTGAGTTCACAGGCGCTGGAGCTCTTTGAAAAAGAGTGGAGCGTGCTGGCGCGGCTGAGCCATCCCAACATCGTTGACATTCTGGAAACCGGCGAATTTGAGGAGGCCGGCCAGCACAAACCTTACTTTGTCATGCCGCTGCTGCCCGGCGCCACGTTAGACCATCTCATCAAGAAGGCGAGCACGCGGCTGACCGTTGAACGCACGGTTGACATCATGGTGCAAGCCTGCCGCGGCCTGCAGGCGGCGCACGATCACGGTCTGGTGCATCGCGATCTGAAGCCTTCGAACATCTTTGTGATGGACGACGATTCGGTCAAGCTGATCGACTTTGGCGTGGTCCACCTTTCCGACACCCACAGCATGACCGGCATCAAAGGCACGTTGCACTTCCTGGCGCCGGAGCTGCTCGATCATAAAGCGCCGTCGGTGCTGTCGGATGTCTTTGCCCTGGGCGTGGTCACATATGAAGCGCTCACGCGGCGCAAGCCTTTTGATCTGCCCACGGAAGCCGAGGTGTTTGAAGCGATTCGCAGCTACATTCCGCCGCCGGTTTCCGACATCAACAGCTCGGTCAACGAAGCGCTGAGCCGTACGATCGCAAAAGCCATGGCAAAGCAGCCCTGGCACCGCTTCTCCAGTTCGCGCGAGTATGCCGAGGTCCTCAAAAAAGCTCTGCGCAATGAGCCGATCGAATACTTTGACTCCGCCAAGATTCAGCCGCGCATTGAGCGAGTGAAAAAGGCCCAGGCGGAAGGCGACTTCCAGTTTGCCCGCGAAATACTCAGCGAGCTCGAAGCCGAAGGCCATATAGATTTGCAGATCTCTCTGCTGCGCATGCAGCTGGACCAGGCCATCAAGCAGAAGACAATCCGCCAGCTCATGGAGAGCGCGCGCACTCGCGTGGAAGAAGAGGAATATCCTCTCGCGCTGCAGAAGGTTCAGGAAGTGTTGGAAATCGATCCCAACAACACTGACGCGCTGCGTCTGAAGACGCAGATCGAGCGCCAGCGCAATGAAAAACAGATCGACAACTGGTACCGCCTCGTGCAGCAGCACATTGAAAACCAGTACTTCAGCCAGGCGCGCATGGGCCTGGAGGAGATTCTCCGCGTCAATCCCGCTGACGCCAAGGCGCACAGCCTGCTTGACCAGGTCGATCGCCTGGAAAAAGACGCCAGCAAAGCCCGAGCAGAGAAAGAGCAACTCTACCAGTCGGCGCTGAAGGCTTATCAGTGCGGCGAAGTCTCTACCGCGCTCGACAAGCTCGAACGCCTGCTCGAAATTTCGCGCAACGCCAGCCGTACATCGACGCCCGAGAAGGATGCCCAATATCAATCTCTCTACAATCAAATTCGTTCTGAGCGTGAAGCCTTGCGTGCCGGTTATGCGGAAGCGCGCCGCTGCCTTGAAGACAAGAATTTTTCCAAGGCCGCCGCTCTCTGCAATGAGTTCCTCACCAAGAATCCCAACGATCCTATGTTCCAGGCCCTGAAGCTGGAAGTGGACGAGCGTGACCGCCAGGAGCGGAGCGCCGCCGTCGCAGATATCGATCAGAAGGTCGAGACCGAGGCGGATCTGGATCGCAAGATCAATATCCTGCGCGAGGCGGTCGACAATTTCCCCAACGAAGCGCATTTCAAGGAGTCGCTCAAGCTCGTCCGTGGACGCCGCGACCTGCTCGACTCCATCGTCAGCCGCGCCAAGCAGTATGAGCAGAACTCGCAATTCAACGAAGCGCTGGGACAGTGGGACATCCTGCACAACATTTACCCGCAATATCCCGGCTTTGACGCTGAAGTGCAGCGCTTGAAGCTCAAGCGTGAAGCCCAGTTGCGTGAAGAATCCCGCTCCCGCTGGGTCCGCCAGATCGATCAGCACCTCGAAGCCGGCGAATATGACAAAGCCCAGCAAGCCGTTCGCGACGGCCTGGCCGAGTTCCCCGAGGATCGCGAACTCGCCAGCCTCGATAAACTCGCCATCCAGGGCGCGGAGAAGCATCAGCAGGCGCACGAGTTCCTGGCCGAAGGCCGCCAGTCTCTTGCCTCCGGCGACACATCGACCGGCCTCAATCTACTCCGCAACGCCGTCGAACTCGACGGCCGCGATCGCACTCTCCGCGGCGCCTTTCTCAGCGCCCTGCTGGAGCAGGCTCGCCTCCGTCTCAATGCCGACTGGCGTGAATCCCAGTCACTGGTAGAAGAGGCTCTCAAGCTCGATGCTACCAACCCCGTCGCTCGCAGCCTCTCCGCCCAGATTCAGGACCGCGAACGCCAGGCCCTGGTCGATGCCACGGTCCTCGAAGCCCGTGAGCTCCAGGCCGCCGGCAACCTGGCCGGCGCTCTCGATAAAGTTCGCGAAGCCATGGCTCGCCACCCGCGCGAATCCCGCCTGGCTCAGCTCGAAACCACTCTGCTGAACAGCATGGACAGCAAGACCCGTTCGCGCTTTACTGATCCTCAGTCACCCCCGTCATCGCCACAGCGCGGACGCTCAACCAATACTTCAGGCCTGCAGCCGTCCGAAGCCGCAACCGCTTCGCTCATTCGGAGCGACAAATCCGCGGCCGCCGCCGCGCCTGCTCCGGTTACTGGAAGCTCGCAACTTTCAGAAGCTCTCACCGCTTCCCTGGTCCGAACAGATAAAACGCCTTCGACTACCTCTCCGGCCGGAACCGCATCACCCGCTCCGATAGCGCAGCCGTCTGCGGCAATTGCGCCTACAAGCCCACTGACGGTCGCTCCAGCTCCCGCGCAAGCCCAAAGGCAGGCTTCCGCCAAGAGCAAGCTTGCGTCTTCCATCAAACTCTGGGCGGCTATCGTGCTGGTACCTATTCTGGCTGTGGCGGCATTCGTGGGCTACAAATTTGCCAAACGTCGCGCACCGCAGCCGCCGTCGGCGCCTCTATCTGTAGCGCTAACCGCGAATATCCCCGACACCACGTTCTCCGTCGACGGAAATCCCGCAACCTCGCCTGTGGTTCTTGAGCCCGGACAGGAGCATGTGATCCAGGCTACGCATGCAGGCTACCAGGCAAGCGTGCAGCGCGTGACCACCGTCGCTGGCCAGGCCACTGCGCCTGTCCAATTCACGCTCACTCCGTTGCTGCCGCGCATGGAGATTCTTTCCGACATCAAGAACGCCACGGTCGCCATTGGCGAACAGCCGGAAACGCCGCTTACCACCGGAAGCCTCGCTGTCGATCAGATCGCTCCCGGCGCGCCGGTTATCAGGATCTTCAATGGCTCCTCCACCATCCTGATCCTTCCGCTCAAAGTTGAACCGGGCAAAGTGGTCGAACTCGCCGGGCCTCTCCAGGCCAATGGCTATTCCGTTGCCGTCGCCAGCATCCTGGGTGAGCGCGCCAGAATGTTTGCCACCTCCGATCTCAAGGCCAATGTCACGGGACAAGACCCGCAGCCAATCCCGGCCGAAGGCCTGGAAGCGCAGATTCAGTCCGCTACCTCAACCTTTACTTTAAGTAACGATCAAACATTGAATCTGGAGCCCAGCAACCAGCCCCATCTGATCGTGCTGCTGAGCGCGCTGGAAGAAAGCCAGGCGCATGCAACCAACGCTATGGCGCACCTCCTCCTTTCCTCGTTGCCGCCAGATTCCGTCCTCCATATCGACGGTGACTCCCAGCCGGCGGGCGCCGGCACAGCCCAGGTTCCACTGCGCGCCGGTGTTCACAAGATCTATCTGAGCCGTCCGCATTTTGAGGATTCCGCAGCCAAGGTGATCCACCTCAAGCCTGGCGCCACGGAGAAGATCTCCGCCGCTGACTTCGTTCTGCAACCTCAGGGCGCGGTGTCATTCAAGATCACGCCGTCTGCAGCCACCGTGACTTACAGCTCGCAGGATCCAAAGTCCGGAGCGGTGCCCCGCAAAGCCAGGGCCGGCGACATCGTTTGGCTAAAGCCGGGCAAGTACACGGCAAAACTTGACGCTCCGGGCTATGCCGGCGACCAATCTGATTTCGAAATTAAAGCCGGCTCCGCGCCCTTCGAGCTAAAGCGAAGCTTGAAGGCTGTTGCGGCGGACACTCCTGCGCCATCATCCACCACAGCTTCACCCGAAGGTACTGGCATATTTGAAAACATGCAGCAGTGGAAGCACGAAGGCGAATGGTGGGTCTGGAAGGGCTCGACATACGCCTGGCTCCGCCCCAGCCATGGTGTATTTGATGTGACCATACAGCGCCCCAAAAAGGGATTGTTCCGCACGCCCAAGAGGATTGAGTGGACCATCGACTACGCCAGCGGCGACCGAATCGTCTACTCCATCAATGACAACGCTTTCCACCGGCTTGCTTATCACGGTGACTCCCCTGTCTCAGACCAGGCCAAGGATCTCTCCAAATATCCGGGAGATTTCCATTTCACCTTTGACGTCTCTGCCCGCCATGTTGCCGTAACCGAAGCAGGAGGCGACAAGATCGATGACTACGAGCGTCCCAACCCTGGCGTGCCGCTGGGCAAGATCGGTTTCAAAGGCGAGATCACCGTCACGGTGCAGCAGAAATAGCTTCCGCCAGATTTTTTTAGATCGTCATCCCGACGGCCGTTTAGCGAGTGCGCGCCGTCTTCAGCGCGCGAGTAGGACGGAGGGACCTTGCGCTCTTCCTCAGGCTCAGGCCTACTCTTTCCGACCGCGGGCCTTTAAGATTTCTCTTAATTCTTCTCAATCCAAACAGATCGCCCGGCAACCGCCGCGAGTTTCTTGGCTGAAAATCACCATTCGCGGTGGCTGAAATCCACCAGCTCTGCTTCTTCTTGCTCCACCCTGTGGAATTAACTTCTGAAGATTCAACAGTGCGGGATTTGCTGTCGTTTGGCATTCGACTTGTACTCTGAATCTCCCAACGCATGGTGGCGTCTTCTAGACAGCCACAAGCGGACTTTCGAGCCGTTACCCGGCTTGGTACATGCGAGTGGCGCGTCTGATCAATCGTTCGCGAGAACGGTCGCAGGTCGCCTTCTGCTTGTCCCAATCCGGCTCGCCCAGGGATCAGTTCCGGCGACGTGGACAGGGGTTCGGGGTATGCGTCTTCTCGTCGTTCGTAACCTTTCCTGAAATGAAGCTCCTTGGTGAAGCGACCCGTCTCCCCCGCTTGCGTCTCAAGTCGAAAGACCTCTTCCATTTCCGTCTTTGGCTGCTTTTCACGAGCGCGGGCGCGTGAAGGCACGTCTCGGGAATCGAAGCTGGCCACGACGTTTCCAGCGTGTCTACACCTGCAAGTTTGGCACATGCGCTTCACACGGGAGGAATCCAGAATGAAATCCAGCTCACTCTACTTCATGCTTGTTCTGTTTTGTCTGGGCACAGCGGCAACAGTCCAGGCCCGCGACATCGTCGTGCCGGCGGGAACGCTCATGACCTGCACGCTCGACGAACCCAAGTTCTCTTCCGCCACCGTCAGTGTCGGCGATCCCTTTCTCTGCTATCCGCGGACCATGCAGCAGTTCGGCCAGATCGTCTTCCCTCGCGGCACCTACATGGTCGGACATCTTGAGTCCGACAAGGAACCCGGCCATTTTGTGGGCAAGGGCTACCTCAAGCTGGCCTTCGATCGCATAGGCCTCCCTGAAGGCGACATACCTCTCACGGCCAAGGTGGTTGCCGTGGCCGGTTTCAACGTGAACAAAGAAGGCAAGGTTATCGGCCACGGTCACGCCACGCGCGACGTCGTTGAGTGGATGCTGCCTCCGCTGTGGCCCTGGAAGGTCCTCACTCTGCCCGCACGCGGTCCGCGTCCCACGCTCAAGGGCGAAGTGCGCGTTACCCTGCGCGTGATGGACGATATCTTCGTGCCTCAGCTGACAACGCCGGGCTGGCATCGTTTTGGTGAGCAACCAAGCTCCTATCCGATGCAACGCTCGCAACTTACCCAGCCGCGCGCTGTCGCCGCCGTGAATTATCAGCCCATTCCAACGGTAACGGCCGCAGCACGGCAGGTTGCTGTATCCGACAATGAGACTGTCTCCGCTGTTCCAGCAGACTTGCTTCCTGAAAGCCAGCCAATCACGCCGGCCGTGGCGAGTTGTCAGCCTCCGGCCCTGGCGCCTGCAGCCGCGGTCTCATCGGACAGGCCTGCTGTCGATCCTTCTCCACGCGACGCCTGGGCGCCGAATGTCACGCTCTTTGCCCTGGCCGATGGCACGGTCTTCCCCGCCACCCAGTACTGGCGCAATCAAGACCAGCTTCTGTACGTCTCTGACAACGACAAAGGCACCGTTTCCCTGCATGACATCGACTGGAGCGCGACCACCAGGCTCAACGCCGCGCGCAACGTTCGTGTCATCCTGCGCAACGTCCCGGCCATCAATTAGCCTTCACAGACTGTGCCCATTCATGCCTGCTCTGGTGTGAATGGGCATAGTTGTCCATTCGCCGCTCAACCTCAAATCAGAGTAGAATTCTCGCCGTATGAACCCACAGAAAAAGACAGCCGCATCCCCGCAGGTCGAGCTTTATGAAAAGCTTCTCCAGACCATCCCTGAAATCGAGCGCAAAGGCGCCGCCAATCCTTACACTGCGCTCAACGGCAATATGTTCACGCTGTTGTTGCAATCCAAATCATTGGCCATCCGCCTCCCCAAAGCCGAGCGCGAAGGGTTTCTCAAGAAACACAAAACCAGGCTTTTCGAGGCCTACGGCGCGGTGATGCCCGAGTACGTCGCTGTTCCTGATTCACTGCTGAAGAACACCAAAGAGCTGCAAAAATATTTGCAGATCAGCTACGATTACGCGAAGACGCTAAAACCCAAGGCCACCAAGAAGAAGTCGTAGCCACGTTCCGCGCAAAAACCGCCGCTCCAGCCGGCCCACAAAACCCTGCACATCAAGCACCTTGCTAAGTCGAAAATTGCTTTGAAGATTGCGGGGGCAACTTCCCTTTCGTATAAGACGCATTGGCTCGTCAGATGGGCATCACCTGTCCGTTGAAGTGACAGGTCCCCTAACAACTCGCCTGACCAGCGCATATCCGGTCACTCCGACCGGCACAAACAATACGAATGCAAACAGCCGCTGCATCGTTCCGGCTGCAAACACGGGGGCAGTCCTATGCATGGGCGCCATCAACAGCAGCCCAACCGCATTACAAAGGAGATACATCCTCAAAGTGACGCTTTGTCGCCATAGGGCAATCAACAAAAGCACCGGCGCAGCCAGAGTTGGAAACAACAGAAATTGCCACGAAGCATGGCGCGGATCGGGCGCCGGAAATATGCCGGCCTTCAAAGAAAGCACACCGCTAGCCACCACGCAGAGTCCCACGAGGAGTGCCAGCGCCGTCCAGGTTACTGTCCGCAGAGCACGAAATAGTCCAAATGCGCCGATAAGCCCCGCTACTCCGGTCAGCACGGCTCCTAAGTTGAAGATCCATGGTTGGCGAGAGGTCGCCGTTCCCAGCATGCTCGCTGTGTCCTGCACGAAGCTATAGCCCGGGTAAAAGGGTGCGGCGATCAGCTGCGTTCCAAAATAGATCAAGGGCATGGCGATCGACCCGTAAAGGGCCCATACAGTTGGGTGCCGGAAAGTGGGAGGGCACACGCGCACCTGTTCCATCTCAGTTCATACGCTCCAGCTTGCTCAAGTTTCCTCTACATGGATCAGCCACCGGAAGCCATCCTCACAGGGCTTCGTAAATGATAAATGCCTTTCGCGGGGAATTCGGTCTAAAGCATTACAGGGTCAGGTCTTACAGAGTCAAGTCGAAATAGATCGAACTGCCGGAAATATCAGAACGATGGTTGTCAACAAAAACTTCCCTTTCGTACTCGGGTTTCATCCTCCGGAACCAATCTCTTGACTTGACCGGTCACCGATACGGCCTCATCATGAGCACGGTTTCCCTAAAGGAAAGGCAGTCCAAGAGGAGAGCAACCACAAAAATGAAGAAACTTGTTGTTTTATTTTTTGCTGTAGCCCTGCTTCTTTACGTAGCCCCTTCTGCCAGCGCGGCGAATTGGGTTTACCTGGGCCAGTCACACGTTGACGGCCAGCATGATCATGACAATATCGAGGTCGGCAAGTATGCCGGCCGTTACCGCTTTCTGCAGATCCGTGTGAACAACGCGCCGATCGAGTTCGATCACATCATCGTTCACTACGGTGATGGCGAGCCGCAGACGCTCGAAGTCCGCGACGTCATCCGCGCCGGCGGCCGCAGCCGCGCTATTCCCCTGCAAGGCGATCGGTTCGTGAAGAGCTTTGAGCTGTGGTATGGCAAAGCCAATCCTGCCTCAGGCCGGCCCGAGTTGTCACTCTTCGGTCAGCACTAAACGATTCTTCTTTTCGGAAACAACGGCCATCCGCTTTCTCTCACAGCAAGGCGGATGGCCGCATTTATCTCTGCACGCGGAGTGTGGCTGCCCATCCACCAAAGTGGCCGCTGGTTCTACTTCTCGCCCACGGGCGCTCATGTACCTTTGGGGCCAACCCCGCCCGATTTTGGCCCCCGCAAACCTGCTAACTCATCAGACAATGGCAACAGTAGCTTTTGATCGCCATGAGACCGGCTCGCAATTTCGTTGCGTTTTATCTTTGCCTTTGCATCGCTCTGCTCGGCACTCGAGCCAGTGCTCGTGCACGTGACAATGCGGCGCCGGCGTTGCTCTCTGCTGATCAGGGACAGGCTCTGGCGGATTTCGCCTTGCGCTCAGGTCCCGCCGTTGATCCGCAACCGGACTGCTCTCACCTGGTGCATATGCTTTATACGCAGGCCGGTCTTCCTTACTCTTATCAGGGCTCGCGTGTCCTGCATCGAGGCGCGCCTGGCTTTGTGCGGGTCAAACATCCGCATCCGGGAGACCTGATCGTGTGGATGGGCCACGTCGGAATTGTGCTCTCCGCGAAAGACACTACGTTCCTCAGCTCAGTTCGCTCAGGAATCATTACTGAATCCTGGACCAACGACTACTGGACGGCCCGCGGCCGACCGCGCTTCTTTCGTTATGTCGTGGGCCCGAAAGCCGACCTCACGTTGCTGACAGAAGTAGCACAGCAACCGAACCGGCAAATCGTATCCAGGCTGGTACGACCGCAGCATCCGGCAGAAGCTCGATTACCTATGGACGACGCGGATTCGCCCGCGCCTTCTCCTTCGAACACAGGTGCTACCGAATCTGTCATCGTAATGCGGCAGCGCGGCAAGGCAAACAAGAGTGACGTTGCTGCCGCGCTTCGCCAGGACCAGCTTGATCTCGCAAGCCGGCTGCTCGGAGGAGAGCGGGTGGACTCCACCCGTCCGTTATCCGTCGTTGAGCATCTCGAAGTCACCCGGATCGAGGTCGCGCACGGTACAGGAACCATCCGGGTGAAGTTCAGTGAGACACTTGCCCTGGAACAGGGAGCTGTGCTTCAGGGGCGTACGGTCGAGCGGGAGTTCAACCTCAGCCTGCGGGATGGCGTCTGGGTAATCTCTGATCCGGAGCAGCGCTTCTATATCCCGCGTGAACGAGCGATCGATATCTTCGAACTTCAGGCCGAACTTGCGGTGCAACGCAATGCCGTAAGCACCGACAAGCACTCGATCATCAAGGCCCTGGCGCTTTTGTACGATCAAGAACCGCCGATCGCGAGCGCGCAAGCCCGTAATCGCTAAATCCTCCGTAAGAGCCTACTCTGCTTCGTCCGGCACGCCAATCTTCCCCAGCCGGTATCGCAGTGCATTCCGTGACAATCCCAGAAGCCGCGCTGCCTGGCTCTTGTTGCCGTTGGCGCGCCGAAGGGCTTCGCGAATCATGTTGTCTTCCCACTGCTCCAGGGTCATGCCTTCGGGCAAAAAATGATCTGACGCCGCCGCTGCCGTCGCTGCCTTGCCCAGTCCAGAGTCCAAATGAATATCTCCTACGTCGATCACCTGCCCCGCCGCCAGCGCAACTGCCCGCTCGACCATATTCTCCAACTGCCGGACATTTCCCGGCCAGTGATAATCCATCAGCGCGGCCAGCGCCGCAGGCGTAATGCCCTCAATTTCCTTTTCATTGTCGGCGGCAAAGCGGCCGAGGAAATGATTCACCAGATCGGGGATATCTTCCTTGTGTTCGCGCAGAGGCGGAATATCAACCGGCACTACGTTCAGCCGATAGTAGAGGTCCTCGCGAAAACTGCCCTCCTCCAGCGCCGCCCGCAAGTCTCGATTCGTAGCCGCGATCATGCGCACATCGACCTTGAGCGTCTTGGTCCCGCCCAGGCGCTCGAACTCACGCTCCTGCAGCACGCGCAGCAGCTTCACCTGGATCGGCGCCGGCACATCGCCGATTTCATCCAGAAACAGCGTTCCCTTGTCCGCCAGTTCGAACTTCCCTGGCTTGCTGGCGAGTGCTCCGGTGAACGCGCCACGCTCAAAACCAAACAACTCGCTTTCAAAAAGAGTGTCGGGTATGGCCGTGCTGTTGATCTTGACGAACGGCCCTGAGGCTCTGCGCGAATTCTGGTGGATCGCCCGAGCAACCAGGTCTTTGCCCACACCACTCTCGCCTCCGATCAGCACCGTGGAGTTCGTAGGCGCCACCCGCTCCACCAGCGCCAGGACCTCCTGCATCTTCCTGCTGCGGCCGACAATATTCTGGAAGTGGTAGCGTTTGCCCAGGGCTTCCTTCAGCCGCCGGTTTTCATCGCGCACCTGCTGGACATCAAGCTCCTTGTTGATGACCAGCTTCATCTCTGCCATCGTGAAAGGCTTCAGCACGTAGTCACTGGCGCCGGCCTTCATCGCGTCCACCGCAGTCTCCACCGAGCCATATGCGGTCATCACGATAAATGGCAGCGCGCCGTTCAACCGCTTCCCTTCCTGCAGGAACTCGAGACCGTTCATGCCTGGAAGTTTCAAGTCGGTTACAACCAGGTCCACTATCTCCTTGCGCAGATGGATCAACCCCTTCTCGGCGTCTTCCAGCGCAGAAACACTATGCCCGTCTTCACCCAGGCTGATCTCCAGCAGCCGGCGCATGCGCGGTTCGTCTTCAATAATGAGGATATTTGCCATGATTTTTCTGGAATCCCGAATCCGCTGGCGTTGCGGGTGAGGGATCACTATTCCCTTCCACGCTGTGAAAACGAACGGTCATCATTCCCCCGACAGAGCATCGCGAGCCATAGGGATCCCTCGCTACGCTCGGGATTCAGAGCCCTCTCCGTGCTTCCGTGTCTCCGTGGTGACGTTCTGATTCTTCTCCGTTATCCCTGCCTCCACGGGTACAGGAAATGTAACCCGAAAACAGGCGCCTTGATGCGCCGGGCTGATCAGCTTCACCGATCCTCCATGCGCATCCACGATCTTTGAGACGATCGCCAGCCCCAGCCCAACCCCGCTCTTCTTCGTAGTGACAAACGGGTTGAAAATCTGCTCTTTCAACTCCAGCGGCACTCCCGGACCGTTATCTTCAATCTCCACCATCACGCCGGCGGCTTCCGGCGCCGGCTGGACCCGTACATTGACTTCCCCGCTGGGCCCGCTCATGGCTTCGCAGGCATTCATCAATAAGTTGACAAAAACCTGCTCGCAGAGATCCTGGTCGAGCATTATTTGGGGCAATCCTGGCGCAAACTCCCGCCGGAATTTCACGCCCTCACACGCTTCCTGCTCGGAAACGATCTTCAAACACCGTTCGACCAATGGCTCCACGTCGATCGGAGCCAGGTCCAGCTGTGAAGGCCGGGCAAAATCAAGAAAACGGCCCACCAGCGCGCTCACCCGATTGACCTCAGTGTAAATGTAGCCGCTCAGCTCCTGGGCCAGCGGATCGGCGCCCTTGAGCTTCTGCGTGAGTATCTCCGCCGACCCCTTGATCACTCCCAGCGGATTGCGTATCTCATGCGCCAGGCCGGCCGAAAGCTGCCCCAGCGCCGCCAAACGTTCCGCGCGCCTCGCCTCCTCCTGCGCCAGCTTCAGGTTGCGATTCGCCTCAGCCAGGCTCTCTGAGAGCTCCTGGTATCGTTGCGCCTGCAACCGGTATTGCATGACAAAGCGGTTGACCGTCATGGCGACAAAGAAAAAGAAGAGGAGGCGCATCGCCAGCTGGGAAATGCTGTCCGCCGTGATGGTAAAGTGCTTGCCTGCCTGGTAGAGGTACGAGCTGTAAGCCCCCGATGCCGCCAACGTCCACAGCAGCGTCCCCACGGGCCCGTAGTACATCGCCGCCGTCATCACCGGCAGATAGTAGATCGGATAGTAGTCGCTGTTGATCGCGACCGGCTCATTCGTGTGATTGATGAGGAAGGTTGCCAGCGCCAGCTTGATCGCCACTGCGCATGCCGGTCCCCACCGGCCCGTCGCCCGGACAAACCTGTTCTCCAGCAGCTGAAAAGCCCCGATGATGAACAGGGTCGCCTGCTTGTGTATCTCGCTGATGGGCGGCAGAAGCGCAAGTCCGGCGAGAAAGAGCAGCCAAAGAACGTCAAGCCAGCGCGGAGTAGCGCGTTCCTTCATAGGGAGCTAAAAATGACTGTAACACAGCAGAGTTTTTGCCTGGCTCGATCTTGACAGTAGACACTCTACACAATTAATAGTAGTATGTCTACACAATGAGCCCAAAACCGCAATCCCGCCTCGAGCTCCTGCAAGGCACGCTTGACCTTCTCATCCTGCGCACGCTGCTGACCGGTCCCACGCACGGTCATGCCATCGCCAAGCATATTCAACGGACTTCGGAAGAGCTGCTCCAGGTGGAAACCGGCTCTTTATATCCGGCTCTTCACCGGCTGGAGGCCAAAGGGTGGATCGCCGCTTCCTGGGAGCTCTCCGATAAGGGAAAACGGGCCAGGTTTTATCGCCTCACGCCGCTGGGGCGCAAGCAGCTCTCGAGCGAGCAATCGAAGTGGGAAGCATTTTCCCGCGCCATGGGACTGGTTTTGAAACCGGAGAATCAGGAGGGGTGATGCGATCGTTCATCCGCAAGCTGATTTGGTTGACGCAACGCCGCCGCAGAGAAGCGGAAGTCCACGAAGAACTCCAGTTCCATCTGGAAGAAGAAACTGAAGAGCGGCAGGAAGAAGGCGCGCCTCGCGAACAGGCGAAATGGGCTGCGCGTCGCGAGCTGGGCAACGTCACCCTGTTGGAGGAGAACATCCGTTCTGTCTGGATGTGGAAGCTTTGGGAGCAAACGATTCAAGACGTGCGCTATGCGCTGCGCATGATGCGCAAAAACCCTGCTTTCGCCCTCCTGGCTGCGCTGCTGCTTGCGCTTGGGATCGGAGCCAACACCGCCATTTACAGCTTCCTGGACGCGCTGCTGGTGCGTTCCCTACCTGTAGCTGACCCGCAATCGCTCGCTGTAATCAACTGGCACCTTTCCGGCAAGAAGGATATCGACAACTCCACTGTGCACGGCGAAGACGGCTACTTCCATCATGACCCTAAGTACGGAACCATCACGGGGATCTTCCCTTACCCGGCGTACGAGCTTCTCCGCCAGTCCGGAACCGTCTTCTCTGATCTCTTCGCATATTACCCAGGCGGCAAGATGACCTTACAGCTGGAGGGTCAGGCCGAAGCGGCCAGCGCCGAGTACGTTTCCGGCAACTACTTTCGCGGGCTGGGGCTGGTTCCGGCCGCGGGTCGTTTGATGATCGACGATGACGATCGCATCGGCGGAGCGCCTGTCATTGTGCTCAGCTATGCCTTCGCGCAAAAGCGATTCAGTGATCCGACAGCCGCGGCGGGGCAACAGGTAACGGTCAACAACCGTCCCTTCACCGTGATCGGCGTGACACCACCCGGGTTTTTCGGCGTTGATCCATCGAAGGCGCCGGATTTCTATCTTCCCCTGCACACCGATCTCTTGTTCAGTGAGCATCCGAATGAATCATGGTATCTCGACCAAAATCACTACTGGATCGAGATGATGGGTCGTCTCCGCCCAGACGTCACACTGGCGCACGCGCAGGCGGCCATGGCGCCTGTTTTTGAACAGTGGGTAGCCAGCACCGCGAGAAACGACACCGAGCGCCAGAACCTGCCGGAATTTCTGCTTCGGGAAGGCGCCGGCGGTTTGGACAACTTGCGCCGCAACTATTCACAGCCGTTCTTCATTCTGGGGGCGATGGTCGGACTTATCCTCGCCATCGCGTGCGCCAATATCGCCAATCTTCTTCTGGCAAGAGCGACAGCACGCCGGCGCGAGCTGGCCGTGCGTCTCAGCCTGGGCGCCGGACGCGGCCGAGTGATCCGCCAGCTGCTGACCGAGAGCCTGCTGCTCTCCTCAGTCGGCGGCGCAGCAGGGGTGTTGTTTGCGATCTGGGGGATTCGCGCGCTCACCGTGCTCTTTGCCGGTGGAAACGATCACTTCACTCTGCACGCCGAACTGAACTGGCACGTCCTTGCGGCCGCTGCGACGCTCACCATGCTCACCGGACTCCTGTTCGGTCTGGCCCCGGCCCTGGAAGCAACGAAAGTGGATGTCTTGCCGACGCTCAAGGAAGCGCGCGCCGGCGAACGTCGCCCCATCTCGCTGCGGCGCTTCGGTTTGGGTCGCATTCTCGTGGTTTCACAAATCGCAATTTCCCTTCTGCTGTTGGTTGCCGCAGGATTGTTCGTGCGCACGCTTTCCAATCTGCAATCGCTTGAAATGGGCTTCAACCGCGAAAATGTCCTGTTGTTCAGGCTGAATGCGTTGCAGGCCGGACATCGCAACCCCGAAGCTATCTCGTTCTTTGGTGATTTGCAGAAGCGTTTCGCCGCGCTTCCGGGTGTGCGCAGCGCAACCCTGGCTGATTCCCCGCTGATCGGCGACGGCGCCTGGGGTTGGCCGGTGGTGCCAATGGGGAAACTGCGGCCGGAGAAAGCGCCCACCGGACATGGCTCTGGCGCTCCCGCCACAGCAACTCACATTCTGGCTGCCGGACCCGGCTTCTTCAGCACCATGCAGATTCCCATTCTGCTCGGGCGTGAATTCGACGACCGCGACCGTCTGGGCTCTCCTCCGGTGGTCATTGTGAACGAGGCGTGGCTAAAGACCAACCTTCCGGATCGCAATCCGATTGGCCAGCACGTCATGAGCTACCCGTTTGGAGGGATGAAGCCGCTCGATATGGAGATCATCGGCGTGGCCCGCGACGCGCGCTACGATGACGTTTCCGGCGATTTCCCGGCAACCGTTTACCTGTCGTTCGAGCAAAACCTCTATCCTCGAGTCGAGGACATAACTTTCTTTCTGCGCACCACCGGCAATCCGTTGAGCTACGCGAGCATGGTGCGCGAGGTCGTTCATCAGGCCGATGCGCGCATTCCGGTAACCAATCTCACCACGCAAGTTCTCGAGATCAATGGCGAAATGAGCCAAGAAATTCTTTTCGCCCGCCTCTGCACCGGCTTCGCCCTGCTCGCATTGGTGATTGCCTGCGTGGGTTTGTACGGAACCATGTCATACACCGTTGCGCGCCGCACTGGCGAGATCGGCATCCGCATGGCTCTGGGAGCACGGCGCGGCAACGTCGTCTGGATGGTGCTGCGCGAAGTCCTGATCATGGCGGCCGTCGGCCTCGTCATCGGCGTTCCTATTGCGCTCGGCACTTCGAGATTTGTCCGATCTTTCCTTTTCGAGATCAAACCCAACGACCCAGGATCACTGGCGGTGGCTGTGATGATCCTTTTGAGCGCTGCGTTAGTGGCCGGCTACTTCCCCGCCTGGAAGGCCTCGCGCATCGACCCCATGGTTGCGTTGCGGCACGAGTGAACTGTTGCTCGACGGAGTTTAACAGTAATCGTAAAGCCCGCACGCGGTGCTACACTAGTGCTGTCGGCGCTTTCATGGGCGGGAGTAATTCAGTGGTAGAATGCCAGCTTCCCAAGCTGGACGTCGCCGGTTCGATCCCGGTCTCCCGCTCCATCTGCTTTGTGTAAGGGGCATTCAGACAATGCCAAACAACACCTTTTGCGAAGAGTGCGACAGTATTGGAAATGGCAAGTGCCGCGCGTGTTACGGAACTGGCAGCAACGTCCACCTCAACTCTGATTCCCGATTGTGCTCTGTATGTCGCGGCTCTGGCATGTGTCCTTTCTGCGGCGGCACCGGCATAGCTAACTCCAGGTTCATCTGGAACGAGGTTTTGCCCAATTGGATCACACGCGCCTTTCGAAAGCCGAGCCGCACGTAAGGCAACTGGAGTAACAGTACCTCAGCTATCTGGATGCCAAAAAAGCGGCCGAGGCATCGCTTCACCCTGGCGTTGGCAGCATGATTTTTTTGGAGAAGAGCTCTTTCTGATTTCTCCGGGATCTCAGTCAGGTCATGAGGCTGCCGGCATCTTTTCGATTGCCGGCAGCATCTTCCCTGGATCTGATTACCTCACCGTGATTTTCACCGTGGCGCTGTTGGGCAGCGTGTCCGTTCCGCCGGGACCGAACGTCATGGTTCCGGTGGAGTTGAACACTGCGCCGTGAGGCGTCGTGGCCGGAGGCGTCAGGTTCACAGTCATAATCATGGTTTGCGGCGGTTTGGCGCCGTTCTTGGTCGACCCGCCAAGGCTCGGCGTAGTCACCACGATCGTGCCGCCCAGCGTGCTGTTGAAGTTACCAGGACAGACAGCCGCCACTCCGCCGGTCGGAGTGAAGGTGCAGACGAAATTGCCGCCATTGTTGATCGTCAGCGCGATGCTGTTGAGCTGCAACCCCGCCGGAATGTTGTTGGTGAAAACAACATTCTGCGCCGCACTCTGCGTGGTATTGCTTACCGTCCACACGATGTTGCCGGCCTGGCCGATGTTCGGGTTCGGCACCTGCGCGTTTCCGGTCACAGAGACGGTTGCGGTAATGTTCTGAGACGGAGGCGGCGGAGGCACTGTCGTAACGGCTGCGCTTCCGCTTTGCGTCACCGAGGCGTTGTCCAGAGCGGTCACATTCAGCGTGTCGGTAACGACGCCGCCCTGAATCTGCACGATCACGTTCACCGTCGCCGTAGCTCCCGAATTCATGCTTCCCAGGTTGCACACCAGCGTGACTACACCAGTTCCGCCGGTCGCGCAGCTACCCTGGCTGGGTTGCGCCAGGATAATGAAAGCGCCGTCACCCGTAAGCAGGTTGTCGGTCGCCGTTACGCTGTTGATCGCGAAGATCGACGTGTTCTGGATCGTGAAGCTGTAAGTCAGCTGCGTGGGCGAAGTCGTGAACGTCGACGGCCCGGTTCCTTTCACAACCAGCACCGGACCAGCCGAAGGCACCACCACGTTGGACGGAGTGGACTCCATTCCACTGTGGCCGGGGCCAAAGCCGTTATCCGCATGCACCGTGAAGGTGTAATTCACACCGTTGGTAAGTCCAGGCACCGTCGCGCTGTTGAGACCGGCGCCTTGTGATCCCACGGTCTGCTGTATGGCGGTAATCACGTTGTTGGCACGGGCCGTGACCGTGTAGCTGACAATCGGTGCTCCACCCTGGTTTGCCGGCGCCATCCACGTGACAAACGCCGCCTGATCACCGGCTTGCGCTTGCACATTCGTGGGAATACCGGGCCGCGTGATCTGGGGATACGGCGTTACGTTGCTCTGGTTCGAGAACGGCGCAATTCCGAATCCATTGATCTCCGCCACAGAGAAAGCGTAGGAAACACCGGCAACCGGGTCGCCGCTGATGGAGGCTGAGGTTGCCGGGAAGCCGCTGGCTCCCGGAGTAATCACGCGATCAGCGAGCGTAATTCCATTCGAGGCGAACGTGTTGCGGACAATGTAAGCCGTAACCGGCTGTGCTGCCTGGGCTGGCGTCCAACTTACCAGGATCGAAGTGTCTTTTGCATCCGCTCGCACTACGCTCGGGATTCCCGGCAATGCGGTAGCGAAAGGCGTTGGACAATTGAACGTTCCTGGAGCAGGCGGATTGCCCTGGCAGGCTTCAAACCAACGCCCCTGGCCCAGCGCACCGACCAGGCTGGGATCGTCGCCGGTAAATACCACCAGGTTTGCGTGATCGGTGCGGTCTACCCCCATCGCGCTCTCGTTGCCAAAGGCAGGAGTGCTGGGCAGGACCAGCGCAAGCTGGGCAAAGCTCATGAACGTCGGATCCACTTGCTGCGCCGCCGGCCCTTCACTCACGTTGGTGGCCCAGAAATCGTTTCCAGGCGCTCCCATACCGAAGTAGAGATTGTCGCCGTCCAGCGCCGGATAGTTCTGATCGCCGTCCACGCTGTTGGCGCCGGCTGCGGCTTGCAATTGCGTCTGGTCCGCGACGCAGATAGGAGTTGTGGTTGGAGTCGATCCCACCGCCTGGCAGGTTGTATCGGCATTTCGGATCACGTATGGCCCGGTTCCGTCTACGCCCCACAGATCGTGGCCCAGCCATACCAGGCCGCTGGTCTTCTTGTTGTCAGGCGTGGTTGCAACCACTTGAATGAAGTCAGCGCAGGTGCCAAAACCGGTGGAAGTCGCAGTGGCCGGATTGTTGATGCGCATGATCGCGCCGCTCTTCTTGAAGCCCACCCACAGGTTGCCGTCCGGCGCCAAAGCGACGTAGTCCACCGCTCCGGTTGGCGGGGGCGCAGCCAACGTGGTATTCAGGGGTAGTGAGCAGCCGGTCTGTCCGCCCTGGAAGCGCGCGTTGGTTGGATTGCCGGCCATGGCAAAGATGCTGGTGAAATCGATGCCGCCGTTTCCACTGTCTGCAGTGGGATCGTATTTCATCCGGAAAACGCCCTGGGAATTTCTCATGTCCGCCAGATAGAGGAAATTTGTAGTGGAATCGAAAGCCAGCGGTCCGCCGGTGATCGAGGCGCCGTTCAGCTTGAACGGACAGGTATTCACATTGATCGTGTGCGTTCCCGGAACGTCGATCTCAGGATCTACGCGGCACAAACCAAAATTGCCATCACCAACCCACAGGTAGCGGATCGGTTTACCGGTAAAGGCGCTGATCGCGCTGCCGGTCAATACCACCCCGCCTCCGGGTGCGGTAAACGGGCTCACGACACCATCGGCATTCGGCATCCCGCCAAACTGTACTGTGGTAGTCGCAGGGCTGATATTGGTTTGAGCAATCGCGGTCAGTGTGGCAAACGCGAAAAGAATGGAGCAGAACAGAACACGGGCAATCACCTGGCGCCCGCAGCCTACCGCGCTCGCGGCAGCTGTCCGAGTAGAGGGTCTCATTTTTGCCTTTCCCGTCATGGAGCTTGAGCTCCATGAACTTTTCTCCTAAATAGGTAAAGGCTTCATCCGCTTGTTCAACCGCCGCTCCGTGCCAACTGCTGCCGGATGCGTGTCAGTTGCAACCTTCAGACCGCGCCAAGTGCCCGTAAAACCGGAAGATCGGACGGCGGCGCAAAAACTCGCGAAGGTTCGTACTTGCCAGTAAGACTGACGGGAGAGAATTAGAGGAGTATTGGAGGAAGATTAAAAAATCTAAGAAACCCAACGCGGGATCTCTCTCGCCTTGGTGCTTGCGGTCACTTGCTCAAAGATTGCAGAAAACTTGCCGCACGACTTCAACCGCCGGCCCGAGCCGCACTTCATCGAAGTAGAGGGCGTTGGCAGGCTTCTCGAGCCCGAGAAAAATCGTTGTTGCCGGCTGCCGCCTCTGCTTGAGCAGCGCCACAAAACTTGCCACCGGCTGCACCGATCCAGAGGTCCCGATCGCCACAAACACATCGCATCGATCCAACGCCTGGTACACGCGATCCAGCTGGTAAGGCTGTTCGCCGAACCAGCAGACATTCGGACGCAGCAGCGCTCCGCACTCACAACAAGGCAAATCATCGGCCGGGTAGCTCTTGCGATCTGCGACTGCCGGCCTTCCACAATCCTCCGCGCAGCGGCTTTCAAACAGCTTGCCATGGATGTGAATGACGTTCTTTGAGCCCGCGGCCTCATGCAAACCGTCCACATTCTGCGTACAAAGCAGAAATTGGTCAGGAGCAACAGATTTCTCAAAATCAGCCAGCGCCAGGTGCGCCGCATTCGGCTGAGCCTTGCCCGCCGCAGCGCGACGATCAGAGTAGTACTGCCAAACCAGCGCCGGATCGCGCTCCCAGGTCTCGATATCCGCCAGGTCATAATGGCTGTGTCCGCGCCACTTAGTCCCCTGAAACACTGGAATTCCGCTCTCGGCGCTGATCCCCGCGCCGGTCAGGACAAACACGTGGTTACCCCTTTTTACCTGCAACAAGACCTCTTCCTTGAACTTTAACTCTTCTATAATCGTATTATCTTGAGAATAACTGCTGATATTGCTCTCCACCAGCAGGGCGGGTTTCGGAAACCCTGAGGTGCAAAGCTATGCGTCGCTATTTCGCTTCTCACACCGGATGCAAGTTTGCCATTCTTGCGCTGGTTTTTCTTTTTTCGCGCGTCGCATCGGCCGACGTTCTGAAAATTGTTGTCGATGACACCATCCAGCCGCTGTCAGAGCAGCGCTTTGAGCGCGCGATCCAGGAAGCGGAAGCGACCCACGCTGACGCCGTCCTGATTGAACTGCATACGCCGGGTGGCCTCATGTCTTCCATGGAAGACATCATCCAGAAGCTGCTTGCCGCCAAGGTCCCCACCATTATTTATGTGACCCCCGCCGGCAGTGACGCGTCTTCCGCAGGCTTCTTCATCCTTGAAGCCGCTGACGTGGCTGCCATGGCGCCCGGGACCAACACTGGAGCGGCCCATCCCGTTTGGGGCGGTGGACAAGTCATGGATCCGATCATGAAGGAGAAAATCGAAAACTACGCCGCTTCCCTTCTGCGCTCATACACCACCAAACACGGACGCAACGTTGAGGTTGCGGAAAGCGCGGTGCGACAATCGAAGTCATTCACTGCTGATGAGGCACTATCCCAGCATCTGATCGACTATATCGCCAAGGATGAGCAAGACCTCTTTCGCCAACTCGATGGCAAGACCATCACCCGCTTTGACGGCTCGAAAGTTCAGCTTCATCTCGTGGGAAAGCCAGTCCACGTCCAGGAGATGACGCTCAAGGAGCACACCCTGTCTGTGCTGATGGATCCGAGTATCGCCTTTATCATTCTTGTCATCGGCATACTGGCGATCTTTATTGAGTTCAATCATCCCGGCGCGATCATTCCCGGCGTCGTGGGATTCGTCTGCGTTCTGCTTTCGCTTTATACGCTCGATCTTCTGCCCCTGCGCTCCATCGGCCTGGTGCTGATCATCGCCGCCTTTGCCATGTTCATCGCAGAGGCCAAGATTCAATCGCATGGCATCATCGGCGCCGGCGGTGTCCTGTTGATGGTTCTGGGCGCGCTTCTGCTCGTCAATGGGCCGATTCCGCAAATGCGGGTGCAGCTCTGGGCTGCTCTGGCCGTCGCGATCCCCATGGGGTTGATCACGGTTTTCCTGATGTCGGTTGCGCTGAAAGCGCGTAAAAGCAAAGTCGTCACCGGCGAACAGGGCCTGATCGGCGAAATCGGCCTGGTCACCTCGCCACTCATGCCGGCCGGCAAGGTCTTTGTGCAAGGTACGCTTTGGGACGCCGTCGCAACACAAAGCGTTGAAGCCGGCCGCCGCGTTGTTGTTCGTCGCGTCGAAAACCTGGTGCTGCAGGTGGAACCGCTGCGTGAACCGGCTCTGCAGCCTACCGCGGCTGGGTGATTTTTTGCTTTCGCAATCGGGCCTAGTACCATAGAATCCGTTTCGACTCCGACTCATACCGTTATGGGAGGCTTCGTGGGCATTCCTCTACTTGCTGCTATCGTCATCGTTCTGCTGTACCTGCTCAACTGCATCAAGATCCTGCGCGAGTACGAACGCGGCGTCATCTTTTCTCTCGGCCGTCTGCAGCAGGACGCCAAAGGCCCCGGCCTGATCTTTGTCTTTGCGCCGGTACAGAAGATGGTCCGCATTGATCTGCGCCAGCAGGCTTTGGAAGTCCCGCCTCAGGACATCATCACCCGCGACAACGTCACCCTGAAGGTGAATGCTGTCGTCTACTGGCGCGTGATGAACGCTCCTCAGGCCGTGGTGCAGGTGCAGAACTACTATTGGCAGACCCAGCAATTCGCTCAGACCACGCTCCGCTCGGTCCTCGGTGAAGTCGAACTGGACGAACTCTTGGCGCATCGTGACAAGCTCAACACGCGCATCCAGAGCATCCTGGACCAGCACACTGCTCCTTACGGCGTCAAAGTCGCCAATGTCGAGGTCAAACAGGTCGATCTTCCGGAATCCATGCTGCGCGCCATGGCCAAGCAGGCTGAGGCCGAGCGCGAAAAGCGTGCCAAGATCATCCATGCGGAGGGTGAGTTCTCCGCTTCGCAACGCCTGCAGGAGGCCGCGCACATCCTCTCCAGTGAGCCCATCGCCATCCAGCTGCGCTATCTGCAGACCTTGACCGAGATCGGTGTGGAGAAAAACACCACCATTGTCTTCCCGTTACCAGTGGACATGATCTCTGCCCTGACCAAGGCCCTCAACCAAAGTGGTAAATAGCGCAAGGCAAAATTCGGGGTACACTGGGGCCAGCGAACCGTAAAAAACGGGGGATAACACATGGCCGCTGGCACACAAATAACCGAAAAAGAAAGCGATCAGATCCAGGATCGGGAAATAACTCTAAGTACAGGCAAACTGCTGGGCATATTCTTTGCCCTGGCCATCGTCTGTGGCGTGTTTTTCACCATGGGTTATCTGCTCGGCAAGAGCACTACAGCGGGCGGCCATACGGAGATTGTCGGCGCTGTTCCCACAGGCGGCAGCTCGGCTGGCAAGCCTTCCGCCGCCAATAAAACGCCGGAAACCATCACTCAAACCTGTCCTCCCGGCTCCTCCGATTGCGCTCCAGCTACAGCTACAGCCAACCCCGCCTCAGCCTCTGGAAAGACGCCCGATCAGCAGAACTCATCGTCGGCGGCCTCGAGCGGTAAATCTCCAGACCAAGCTGGAACAGAAGTGAAAACCGGCGCCGGCGGATCATACATGGTGCAGGTAGCGGCCGTCTCCAAGCAGGAAGATGCCGATATCCTGCGGACCGCTTTGCAGAAGAAGCAGTATCCGGCTTTCATCTCCAGCAGCGCCGGCGACCCGCTCTTCCACGTGCAGGTTGGCCCCTTCACCGACAAGAAAGACGCCGACGCCATGCGCACCCGCCTGGCCGGCGACGGATATAACGCGATTGTGAAGTAGGTTTCTGAAATCCCGAGCGTAGCGAGGGAACCCTTTCGGATTGATAATGCTCCGGGCGCGCGAGGCAGGAACCGCAGCCCCGGCAAATTCATACTCCTACCGCAGTTCATCGTAGCTATAGGGTTCCCTCGCTCCGCTCGGGACTTCGGAAAAAGCTAGTCAGTCTCAAATCTCTGCTCCCGGAACGGATCCCCATACATGTGATATCCGTTCTGCTCCCAGAAGCCGGGGACATCACGTTCCGTAAACTCCAGCCCGCGTGCCCACTTCACTGATTTCCAGGCATACAGATGCGGCACTATCAGGCGCAAAGGATACCCGTGGTCCGGGGTCAGCGGCTGGCCGTCGTGATGCGTGGCGAGCAAAACCTCCCCACGATCAAGATCCGCGAGCGGCACATTCGCCGTAAACCCCTGTTCCGCGTGCACCAGAACAAATTGCGCTTCCGGCTTCAACTTCACCAGCTTCAGCACTTCCTGGAAAGCCACACCGTCCCAATCGTTATCAAAGCGGCTCCAACGCGTGACGCAATGGAAATCGCTATGTGTAGTGACCTTCGGCAGACGGTTGAATTCCTCCCAGCTCAGCCGCACCGGTTGCTCTACCAGCCCCCGAATACTAAAGTCCCACCGCGCCGGATCAAACCGCGGCACCGAACCGTAATGCAGCACCGGCCACTTCAAGGTCAGCGATTGCCCCGGCGGAAGCCGTCCCTCGCTCTTCATCTGCTGTTCTTTTTCCTTGCGCTCATTGCCGGAGAAGATGCTGGAATCATCCATGGCTCCATTCTAGTTCGGCTCAGTCAAACTCACCACGGAAGCACGGAGACACTGAAAAGAATTGGATCACTTAGCAAAACGTTTCAAATCAGCTCTTCTGGCAGTTCTCCGTGTCTCCGTGTCTCCGTGGTAGATTACATATTGATTCACATCGATCTTCCGGGAGCAGCCCTCGATGCCCTTCACCGATAAGCAACTGGTCACCGCCCTGAAGGCCGTTGCCGACCCCGCGCGCCTCAAGATCCTGCGGCTGCTCAAGCAGAAAGGACAATGCTCGATCGGCAAGGGCGTCGGCATGTGCGCGTGCGACGTGCAGGAGCACGTCAAGCTCTCTCAGCCCACCATCTCCCACCATATGGCCATCCTGCGCAAAGCGGGACTGGTGTTGGCGGAAAAACATGGCCTCTGGATGTGGTATCGGAGAAACGAGAAGCACTTGCACGCGCTGGGGCAGGTGATGAGCGCGGAGCTATAAAAGATAGAACCACAGAGGGTACCGAGGAACACAGAGAGTGATACTTTGCTTTCCTCTGTGCTTCTCCGGGCCCTCTGTGGTAAGAAGCTTTACCGAACTACCGAAGCGAACATCGGCGACTCGATCAATTGCTGAAAATTCTTATCATCGGCCTTGAAGTGGACCACCAGTTTGTTGGAGTCGGAATCAACGGTAGTGCCGTCGATCGCCGTCTTCTCCGTCGGTGTGGCATCCATCTTCTTGAACAGCATTCCGGCCTTCAACACAGACGAGAGGGTGGCCGCGGTCGTGTTGTCGGAAGTGACCACGTTCAGATTGAAATCGACGCCGTGATCAAAGTCCATCGTATAGCGTGATCCGAGGAGCTTTTTCTTGACCGTATCGAACTCACCCAGGTCGGCGGCGCTGCCCAGTGCCGACTTCAGCATGGTCTGCGTGCCGGTAGAATCAAGCACGCTCCACACCGTTCCCTGCTCCACCGACGGAATCATGTCGGTGATGTCGCGATTGGCATTCAGGCTCTGGCTGGAATCGTCGCGCGCATCCAAAGCGGCTTTCACCGCGGAGATGTCGCCGAAGAGCATGGTCCAGTCATCAAGAAACGTCATCTGCATCCCGCCGGCCATGGGATAGATCATCGAGCCATTCTTCTTCGTGCCCTTGATGTTCTGTTTGGAGATCTTGAGCATCAGCTTTTTGCGCGGGAACTGTCCCTGCGCGATCCCGATCATCTGCAGCCCGTGATCCTTCTGCCGGAAGGACGCCAGGGTGATCTGGTCGATATCCTTGTCGGGGTTCACGCCGATCTCTTTCAACGCATCTTCAAACTGCTTCATGTTGGGCGGCAGCAGTTTGGCCTTCATATCCATGGCCGTGTCAGAGTTCTTCATGCGCCGGTAATCCACGTTGATGATCTGTTGAACTTCAACCGGGATCACAGTGCGCGCGGCCGTCCCCAGCGATGCGGCGAAGCCGGGAAGTCCGCTCACCAGGAAAGCGAGCAGTAAAACTAAGATGCGTTTCATGGTCATATTCTAATCCGGTTTTACTTGGTCTGATGCGTCCGCCAGCAGCTCAGGATGCTAAATTCACATTACTTAAGGTATTCACCTCTGGAGCTCGGTAACTTTAGAACGTATCTGCTCCACGAAACCTGCATCTTTTAGCGAACCCAGATTGATTTCCACGTTGGCCAGCGCACCCACGATCGCCGCACTCGCCAGCGACGAAGCCACCGTAAGATCGGATGCCATAATCGGACTGGTAATCGGTTTCAGGCTGGTAATGATGTCGCTGACCTCGCGAGCCCTTTGCGCCGTCTCCATCGGAACGCTGGTTGCCACCTTCATTGCGGCTTCAATCGCCGCTTCCCCGTCGCTTGAGGTCTTGGCCAGCTTGTAGGCAGCCAGCACGTGATTGTAACTCTCCGCGTCAGCATCGATCCCGGCCTTCAACTCTTCACGAAGCTGGGCCAATCGCGCCAGCGCCTGGCTTAACTGCGGCTCATACTGCACAAACGCCTTCTTTGTCCGAGACATCGATGCAACCATCGCCCCCAGCGCCGCGGCCATTGCCGCAGTCGCCGCCGCCGCGCTCCCGCCGCCAGGCGTCGCAGTAGGCGCGGCTACCTGTTCGATGAACGGCTCTACTCCGGCACGAATACCGCCGACAGCCAGCTTGCCGCTGGTAACCGCCGCCAGCCGGTTCTCCAGGATCATCGACGAATCAAAGTTCTCCACCTGCAGGAACCATTCCGCCGCCTGCTCCAGCGCTTTCTTGGGGATCAGGCCGACAATCTCACTGCTTACCGGCTGCACGCCATAGCGGGCAGCTTCGCGCTTCACGAACTCGAAGACCCGCGCAATCGGTGTCTGCTCAAAGTCGGTCAGGTTCATCGACACCTGCGCCATGCCCCGCACCTCGAAGCCCGCGCCTTTTACAAAACGCAGTCCGCCGGTTGAATAACGCACAGCCTTGGCAATCTTCTTGGCGATATCTACATCCTTGGTGTTGAGAAAGACGTTGTAGGCAATCAGCGCCTTGCGCGCCCCAACCACGGTTGCGCCCGCCGTGGCATGGAGTTCGGCATTGCCAAAGTCCGGCTTGCGGGCCGGGTTCACCCGGACATCTTCTTTGAGCCCTTCAAACTGTCCGCGCCGTATGTTTTCCAGATTCTGTCGATCCTGGTTTGTTGCCGCTGATTCATAGAGATACACCGGAATCTTGAAGCGCTTCCAGATCTCTTCTCCCACCTTGCGGGCGATAGCCACGCAATCCTCAATCGTCACGCCCTCAATCGGAATAAACGGAATCACGTCCGCGGCCCCGATGCGCGGATGCGCCCCCTGATGCCGGGTGAGATCGATCAGCTCTGCAGCCTTGCCGACGCCGCGAATCGCTGCCTCAGCGATCGATTCGCGATCCCCAACGATGGTGATCACGCAGCGGTTGTGGTCGGCATCCATCTCGCGATCCAGCAGCGAGACACCGGGAATCTTCATTGCATCAACAATCGCGTCAACCACCGCTTTGTTGCGGCCTTCAGAGAAATTAGGAACGCATTCAATCAGTGTGGACATAGTTAGAGAATAGCTGGCTTGAATAGTCAGCAGCAATTTGCAGCATGATCTTATTTTTCGCTTGAAAGAGCCACGGCGACGTATTGGCCCTGCTCATCACTCTCGGTTCTCACATTTTGTATTTTCCAGCGAGCAGATCCCTGCATGTTAAAACCAACCATACGTGGAGTCTTAAGAGCTAGGCTATACCACAGCATTCTGGATGCGTCTTCTGGTCTTAGCACGGACCATTGCAATGACGGGTTCAGTTGATAGACCTTTGCAATGAACTCTGAAGCGGAGAACTCTCTCAATATCTCCAGAGCGTAGGGAGCATAACCCACCGGAACAGGCGGGCGGGGCATACCAACGCGACCTTCCGGATAAAAATCGCCATAAACAAACGGTTTTCTGTCTGGGGCGGCCATATTCATACGAAGCTCACTTCCATAGCTGCGGGACCAAAATGGACGAATAACTTGGGATTGCCGACCTCTTCTTCTCATATTCAGATGCAATTGTCTCCAGTGAACTTTGGGGATCTAGCCGATCCCACTCGGCATAGTTGATATCTTTTATGTTCGACAAGTGCATATCTACGTTCAGTTTCAACTCAGGAGTCACAGTGCCAGCAGCTGTGGAATAGCCCTCTAGATCGACTCGAGCGTTCCTTTCTTTCAATACAATCACGGGTTTTTCCATGGCACGAAGGAGCCCGTATTCAAACACGACATTGGGGCGAAGGCCGTCCAGAACCACGATCGCAAATTCGCTGCTCTTGATCGCTTCCGTGATTTGACTGAGTTGACTGACACCGCTCTGCAGCACGCTCGGCGTTCGATGCATTTGGAACTTGTCCCTGAACAGTATCCAAAAACACAGGAACAGTACTTGTAAGTAGGGTTCCCTGCTGGAATACGAAACAAAAAAACCGGGCAGTGTCGTCCTTTTCTTTGCCATTCAATCGCTTTTGATTTCACACTGATTTTAGCTTTTTGTCTTCAGTTTGCACCAGTTAAATCCGTTCGCTCCCTTAATCTCATTCACGCCGGATGTTAAAATCACGCTTCACCCATGGCCAAGCCCAAACCCTCGCACGGACACGCGGTCCACGGAAAACCCAAGCCCCGCAAGAACCTCTGCTTCGCCTGCGGCAAAGACAACGCCGACGGCATGAAGCTGAAATTCTATTTGGACCATGACGCCCGTCAAGCCATCTGCAACTTCAAGCTTTCGCGCAGATACACCGGACCGCCGGGATACGCGCATGGCGGCATCATTGCCACGATTCTCGACGAAGCCATGGGCAAAGTGAATCGCTTCCGCAACGTGCTGGCCCTTACCAGCGCTATGGAGATTCGCTACCTCAAACCGGTCCCGCTGGGCAAACCGCTGACCGTCACCGGCTATGAACAGACGGTGGAAGGCCGCAAGCACACCAACGTAGCCGAGATCAGCAACGAAGCGGGCGACGTATTGGCCCGTAGCACGGGAACCTTTATCGCTATTGATCCGGAAAAGATGTTCCCGGGTCTGGCTAAAAAGCCTGCGGCCAGTGCCGGAGCGGCCGCGCCCAACGCGTAATCGCTACAAGCAGAAAGCTCCACAAACGAGTAAAATAGATTGTTACCCCTCACAAGTGGTCGTGCTCGCGCACGAGCGGGAGTTTGCGTATGTCTGAGAAGAATGGCAACACGGGTTTGCGGCTAAAAACCGGCCTGGCAGAGATGCTCAAGGGCGGCGTGATCATGGACGTCACCGATGCCGCGCAAGCCGAAATCGCAGAAAAAGCAGGCGCAGCCGCCGTCATGGCGCTGGAGCGCGTACCGGCGCAGATTCGCGCCCAGGGCGGCGTCGCCCGCATGGCGTCACCCAAGAAGATCCGCGAGATCATGCAATCCGTCTCCATCCCCGTGATGGCCAAGTGCCGTATCGGCCACTTTGCTGAGGCGCAGATCCTGCAGGAATTGGGCGTCGATTACATCGACGAATCAGAAGTTCTCACCCCGGCCGACGAAGCCCATCACGTCGACAAGCACGCCTTTAAGACACCCTTCGTGTGCGGCGCACGCAACCTGGGAGAAGCCCTGCGGCGCATCGCCGAGGGCGCGGCGATGATCCGCACCAAGGGCGAGGCGGGAACCGGCGACGTGGTTCACGCCGTAAAGCATATGCGGCAGATCGTCCGTGAAATGAATGTTTTAACAGTTCTTTCTGAAGCAGAGCTTTACTCTCAGGCAAAAGAGTTGCAGGCTCCGGTAGAGCTGGTTCGGCTGGTGGCGAAGGCCGGCAAGCTGCCCGTGCCTAACTTCTCCGCCGGCGGCATTGCCACACCGGCAGACGCAGCCCTGGTTCGCCAACTGGGAGCCGAAGCAGTCTTCGTCGGCTCGGGAATTTTCATGGCTGACAGCATCAACTTCTGCGAACCCGCCGAAGCCGAGAAGCGTGCCCGCGCGATCGTACGTGCCACCACCCACTTTGACGATCCTAAGGTATTACTTGAAGTGAGTGAGGACCTGGTCGGCGCTATGAAAGGCCTGGCAGTGGCCGCGATGTCTGAGGCAGACATGCTGCAGACGCGGGGCTGGTAGCTTCTTCTGAAATCCCGAACCAGCCGCAGCCAAACTGTTTAGTTCGCGAGAATTCTTGCGGGCTGGTGAGGGATCCATAGAACCACGATGACCTTTTGGCTAGGAAAGATTGAGCCGTGTTCCTCTGGTACAGAATCTGTACCTCAAGAGCGAGTTAGACGATAGGGTTCCCTCACCCGCTTCGCGGGATTCAGGATTTCAGAAAACAATGACAGTAGGCGTTCTTGCAATCCAGGGTGATTATGAGGCCCACAAGCATCGGCTCGAACAGCTTGGCGCTTCCGTCACGCTGGTGCGCAAACCCGAACAGCTTGATTCCATCGACGCCATCGTCATCCCCGGCGGAGAATCCAGCACCTTCCTGAATTTTCTCGTCGAGCGCGGCTTTCTGGAAAAGCTGCGCGACTTCGTCAGCGCCAAGCCCACCTTCGGCACCTGCGCCGGCGCCATTCTTCTGGCCACAGAGGTTGAAAATCCACCGCAACAATCGCTGGGCGCGCTCGATATTCGCATCCGCCGCAACGCCTATGGCCGGCAGAATGAAAGCTCCATCAAGGAAACGGCAACCCGGCTGGGCTCCAAGCCGCTGGAGATGGTCTTCATTCGCGCGCCAAAAATCGTGGCCACAGGAAAGACCGTTGAAGTACTGGCCTCGGACGGCGGCGATCCTGTATTGGTCCGCCAGGGGAAGATCATGGCCGCAACCTTCCATCCTGAGCTGTCGCAAGACACGCGGGTGCACGAGGAATTTCTCAAGCTGGTCAAGAACGGAACCGGCGAGCAGAAACCATAATGTCGGTCGCGCTTCGCATCGCGCTGGTTGTCATCACTCTGGGCTGCCTCTATCTGTTTATTGTCCATCCTCTGTGGTTCCCCACCGCTGCCTCTACTGAGGCGGGACTGATCGACCATGATTTTTCCGTAGCCTTCTGGATTCTGGGAACGCTCTTCATTCTCGGACAGGCGGTGCTGGTTTTCGTGCTGATTCGCCGGCCCGCCGTCGACGGACAATCCAGGAACTGGCGCGGCAACTTTGGTTTCGAGATTGCCTGGACGCTGGCCATTGCCATCATTTTCTTCGGATTCCACATTTCCGGCGGGCATCTGTGGTCGAAACTGCACCAGCCGGATGAGCATGCCAACCATCTCACGATCGAGGTCACCGGCGCCCAGTTCCAGTGGTACTTCCGCTATCCCGGGCCCGACGGAGTCTTTGGTCGCACCGACGCGCCAAAGTTTGCCCGCCCGGATGAAGGTAACCCGCTCGGCATCGACCCTAATGACCCAGCGGGGCGCGACGATATTGTCTCAACTTCTTTAGTCGTGCCGGTCGGCCGGCCAGTCCAGCTTCAATTGCGCGCGCAGGACGTGATTCACAGCCTCTTTATCCCTGCCATGCGCTTCAAGCAGGACGCTGTGCCGGGAATGGCGATCGAAACGCATTTCACGCCGACGCAACCAGGAACCTATGAGATTTCGTGCGCCGAGTTATGCGGAATTGGACACTATCGCATGCGGGCCGTTGCGCGCGTCGTGAGCGAAGAGGAATTTCAGAAGTGGTTGCAGTCGCATTGATCTTTTTTTTAAACCCCGAACCCAGCGATGCGGGTGAGGGAACCCTATCGGCTTAAATTGATTGTGGGCCGAAAATCTGATCAGCGGCAAAAAGCTGGTTAGGGATAACGAACAGACGATATTTCTTTATGGCTTCTGGTGAGAATTGGGATCCCTCGCTTCCCGCCCCGCAAAGCTTAAAGCAGGGTTTGCGGCGACCTCCGGTGCGCTCGGGATTTCAGAAAAGCCGCTATCTCTTCACCTCCGATCACAAGATGATCGGCCGCCAATACTTCTTTCTGTCTTTGGCTGCGGTGCTCGTTGGCGCATGGCTTTCACTCCTGATGCGTCTTCACCTGGTCTGGCCCAGGCTGGCAATTCCCTTTCTGGGGGAGATCAAGCCGGAAAACTACCTCGCCTACCTGACCATCCATGGCACGCTGATGGTCTTCTTCGTACTCTCCACGGTGCCGCAGAATGGCTTTGGAACATTTTTCCTGCCGCTTCAGCTGGGTTCATCCGAAATGGCGTTTCCCCGGCTCAACATGGCCGGATTCTGGACCACCCTGACCTCGTTCCTCATTCTTCTGGCCGCCTTCTTCGTTCCCGGTGGCCCTTCCGGCGCCGGTTGGACGCAGTACGCTCCGCTCAGTGCCTTGGCGGCTTCCGGCCCGGGGCAAGCCCTCGGCACCGACCTTTGGCTCATCAGTATCGGGCTCTTCTGCCTGGCTACGATCATGAGTTCGATCAACTTTGTCACCACCACGGTCAAGCGCCGCGCACCGGGAATGACAATGATGCGCATGCCGCTCACCTGCTGGGCCTGGTTTGTAACCGCGATCTTGAGTTTGCTGGCCTTCAGCGTTCTTACCGCCGCAGCCATCATGCTGCTGCTCGACCGCCATGCCGGAACCAACTTCTTTGTACCCGGAGGCCTCCTGGTAAGCGGCAAACCAGTCGAACACGCCGGCGGATCGCCTTTGCTATGGCAACATCTGTTCTGGTTCTTCGGCCATCCCGAGGTTTACATCGCCATTCTTCCCGCGATGGGGGTCACCTCACATCTACTCTCGGTCTTCGCGCGTAAGCCGGTGTTCGGATACAAGGCGATGGTCGGCGCCACCATTGCCATCGGCGCCTTGGGATTCATGGTCTGGGGACATCACATGTTTGCCAGCGGCATGGACCCCCATGCCGGCTTTGCTTTCTCCGCGCTGACCACCGCGATCGCGGTGCCTTCAGCGGTCAAGACCTTCAACTGGGCAGGCACACTCTATGGCGGGAAAATTCGTTACACCACGCCGCTCTTGTTTTCTGTCGGCTTTGTCTCATTGTTCATCACGGGTGGCCTCACCGGCCCGCTGCTCGCCCAGCCCGCCCTGGATGTCTATCTGCACGATACATACTTCGTCGTCGCGCATTTTCACCTGATCATGGCCATGGCGGGCCTATTTGCTGTGTTTTCCGCTACTTATTTCTGGTTTCCCAAGATGTTCGGCCGCATGATGAACGAGCGCCTGGGCCGGTTTCATTTCTGGATCACCCTGGCTGGCTCTTACGCCACTTTTGTCCCCATGCACCTGCTGGGAATTGCTGGGCATCCACGGCGATATTCCGAGCTAACGGGCGTACAATATGTAGCGGCGATGCTGCCGCTGCAGAAATTTATTACGGTCGCAGCCATCGTCACCATGGCCGGACAGCTGATCTTTCTGGTCAATCTGTTCCGAAGCATGGTGAAGGGGCCAGCCGCAGAAGCAAACCCCTGGCAATGCACCACGCTGGAGTGGATTTTGCCCTCGCCGGCGCCGGATGAGGGGTTTGGCAAGCGGCAACCGCTAGTCGCTCACGGCCCATACGAATATGGCGTTTCCGTGGCCGAAAATGACTTTTTGCGGCAGAATGACCCGGCCAGCTAAAGCAAGGCGAAATACCATCTGAGTTAGTAGTCATGCCGATCATCAGCGATCGCGTTGAGATTGAACGGAAGCCTAAGCTGGGCGGCGGAGGCCCCGGAAAAATCCCGCATCGTCGCGGCTTCGGCGGCGGCGATGACGGCGACCACAAACCTCCTGAGGATTTCCGCTCGCGCAAGCAGCGCATGCGCCGTTATCGCATCGCAATGACGCTCTGCCTGGTATCAGTAACAGTCGTCTTCATGGCCCTCACGTTGCTATACGTCTTCCGCCTCGGTAAGGGACGATACGACGAAGACGCGCACCGCTGGGTTCAGGACTGGATTGTGCTCAAGCTTCCCTACCTTCAGTTGTGGGTAAATTCCCTTGTGCTGGTCCTGAGCAGCGGCACGCTTGAACTTGCCCGGCGCGCGATGGACCGCAAAGAAGAGTTCGCCGTCATGGGGATTGTCCCCCCGCGCATCGGGCGTGAACTGCCGTGGCTTGGTATTACCTTGCTGTTTGGCTTTGGTTTCCTGGCCGGACAGTTCCTGGTATGGCAAAACCTGAGCGCTCAAGGCGTGTATCAAGCCACTAATCCCAGCCGATCTTACTTTTACCTGCTGACCGGCGCCCACGCGGTCCACCTTGCCGGAGGATTACTGGCCTTGCTCTTTGCCGCTGCGGGCCGGTTGCTTTCCCTCAGGTTTGAGTCACAAAGGATCGCCGTCGAGGTCACCAGCTGGTATTGGCACTATCTGGCTTTTTTATGGTTTGGGATCTTCGCCCTGGTGTACTTCGCCCGGGGATGATGATGGAAATAGCTAAGCTTCGCCCGAACGCTTCACGCGAACAACTGTAATCTTGGCGAACCCTTCTTCGAAAGCCGGCGGCTTGAGCTTGGCGGCCATGCGCGTTACCACGTCTTCTTTGACCTGCCGCTCACGCTTGCGATTGCGCTCCAGGCAGACCTCAAGTGGCACATCAAAAAATACTGCATGTACCTCGTAGCCAAAGCCTTTAGCCATCTTGATCCATTGCCTGCGCTCATGTGGCGCAAGATTGCTGGCATCCACGTAATTCCATGGCATACGGGCGATGAGCCGGGCCCGCAATAATGATCTGAGGGTGGAAAACACCAAGCCTTGATAGCGCTGCTCGGTGATGTCGTCGAACAGGATTGAGCGCAGCAGGTCGCTGGATAACGGTGTAACACCGCGACGCTTGAACCAGGTGGTCTTGCCTGATCCTGGCAGGCCGATCGCCAAAACAACTACACCCTTGGGAGCCTTCGTCGTAGCGCGGCCGCTCTGCGGGGCAGGCCTCTGTTCCGGCGGTCCTGGAGGCGGCATGGAGGGCGATTCCGGCTGAACCTCGGTCTCCATCCGGCGTTCCTCCACTCGGGCGGGCTCTGAAGTGGCAGCGTCAGTAGCCTCACGAGGTTGATCGTCGTATGTGGGAACAATAGGTTCCGGATGTCTTTCGTCCACGGGCGGCTTCGCCTGGCCTACTTTGCCTGTGGCCTCCGACTCATTCTCCGTCTTTTTTTTACGGCGCTTCATGCGCTCGCGCATCCAGTTGCGCATGCTTCGTGTGTAACACAAGAAAGTAACTGTGTGCAAGCAAAGGAGCTTTTCGGTAGTGGGTTAGTGTGAAAAACCGACCCATTATCAGCATCAGCTGGGGATTTGCTTACAAATCGCGCGAGGTACCCGACGCGCCCGCTTTTGGCGCAGTGGGGCGCAATCGCGGCTTGGTCAGCCCCAGAAGCCCGACCTGTTCCAGGTTAAATGAACCCGAAAATCGAGAATGAGCAGCAAGATCCAACCTAAAAGTGGGGCGCGGGGAACCAAGAAAGGTAACAAAATTTCACATCGCGCCATTCTTTTGTTGTACTTCTGGTGCAAATTGCTATAATTGCGGCCCGCAATCAGCTAAAGACATTATTGATACTCCAGGCAGGACAGTCCCTGCCGATGACGGCGGCGGATTGCGCAAGCGTGAATGCTCAGAAGCTGTTTAGGTTTCTCCTTGAACAATCAGACTTGAAGGCTCGAATGTTCCTGCCTAGGCCTGCATGTTGAAGGACCCCAAATGAGCGCTGGTTGAAACGTGCAACAAAGACAAGAAAAACAGCTCGCAAAAACAGGGACTAAGCAACAGGGACAAAAGCAAACACTTTTCAAGACCAAAGCAAGAAAAACGGTAGGTAGAGGGCCAGGCAGCACACAGTGCGGCGGACGAGCAGCACTCTAAAAAAGAACAAGTACGTCGCTGACATCCGAAGACCAGTTTGAGGAAGCCAGAACCCCCGGATCCGGTTCTTGGCAACTGGTGTTCAGGCGTAAAAGCAAGTCGGCGCACTCCAATAGCAGCCCGGACAGCAATGGGTTGAGGAGACGTGTCTGCAAAGCACGAAGGAAAAACTGTAGCCAGCGTTTGGACCAACCAAGCGATATAGCAACAAAAAGCCGCGGGGCTTGCGACCCGCGGTTTCTTGTTTTGCTCGATGATCTCGAGCGCTGAACCCCGTAGCAGCAACGACCGGCGACTCCGAAGCGTTCTTCAGCTCAGGCTGGATTGCGCGCCGTTAACATCCTCTGCTAACCTGATTTGTTTCAATCCTGTATCGTCGCGCCTGTGTCTGTCTTTCTGCATCAAATCGTTTCTGGACAGGCTTGGGCTCTTCAGTCGGAGGTAAGGTAAATCCATGGCAATTAAAGTTGGCATTAACGGCTTTGGCCGTATCGGACGCAACGTGCTCCGTACAGCCATCGATGACCCCAATATTGAATTTGTGGCCGTGAATGACCTCACCAGTCCGGCAACGCTGGCCCATTTGCTCAAATATGACTCCATCCTCGGCAATCTGAAGCAGGAGATCAAAGCTGCCGGCGATTCCATCAGCATCTGCGGAAAAAGCATCAAGGTCTTTTCCGAGAAAGATCCTGCCGCCATCAACTGGGAGTCTGTCGGCGCGCAGCTGGTGATTGAATCCACAGGGAAGTTTACGGATGCCGAGCAGGCCAGGAAGCATCTGCGCGGGCCAGTCAAGAAAGTGATCATCTCGGCGCCGGCCAAGAATGAAGACATCACGATTGTCTTGGGCGTCAACGAAAACAAGTATGATCCGGCAAAGCACCATATCGTTTCCAACGCCTCTTGCACTACCAACTGCCTGGCGCCCGTAGCCAAAGTGCTGCATGACAGCTTCAAGATCCAGAGCGGCACCATGACCACAATCCACTCCTACACCAATGACCAGGTGATCCTCGACTTCCCGCATAAAGATCTCCGGCGCGCCCGTGCCGCTGCGCTCTCCATGATCCCGACTTCTACCGGCGCGGCGAAAGCGCTTCACCTGGTGATCCCTGATCTCAAAGGCAAGCTCGATGGCTTTGCCATGCGCGTGCCCACGCCCAACGTTTCGGTTGTGGACCTGGTGGCTTTCGTCGAAAAGAGCACCACCGTGGAGGAGGTAAACAAAGCCATGGGAACAGCTGCCGGGGGATCGATGAAAGGCATCCTTGGGGTCCAGACTGAGGAGCTGGTTTCGGTCGACTACCGCGGCGACGAGCGATCCTCCATCGTGGACGCACCGCTCACGCGCGTGGTAGCCGGCAACTGCGTGAAGGTTATCGCCTGGTATGACAATGAGTGGGGATACTCCTGCCGTGTGCGTGACCTGGTCCATTTCATGGCAAAGAAAGGGTTCTGATGGCGGTAGCAACCGATAAGACCATGGCCAAGCTCTCCATACAGGATCTGAATCTCGACGGCCATCGTGTCTTTATGCGCGTAGACTTCAACGTTCCTCTCACCGAAGACGGCCGTGTTGCCGACGACACGCGTATCCGTGAAACCCTGCCGACCGTCGAATACGCGCTGCGCAAGGGCGCGCGGCTGATTCTGGCTTCGCACCTTGGCCGTCCCAAAGGCAAGTTCAACGCCAAGATGAGCCTCAAGCCTGTCGGGGAGCGCCTGCGCATTTTGCTGGATGAAAAGCTTGCTCGTGGCTGCAACGTCGGGTTCTCGCCTGACTGCATTGGCCTGGCGGCGGAAGAGATGTCGCAGAAGCTGGAAAAAGGCCAGACCCTGCTCCTGGAAAACCTCCGCTTTCACCCGGAAGAAGAAGCCAACAATGAGAATTTTGCTCGCCAGCTCGCCGCGCTGGCCGATATCTACGTTAATGACGCGTTTGGCTCGGCGCATCGCGCGCACGCTTCCACTGCAGGCATTACGAAATTTATTGAGAAGTGCGCCGCCGGTCTGCTGATGCAAAAAGAGTTGGAATACCTGAGCAAGGCGACTACGAATCCGGAAAAGCCGTTCGTGGCGATCATCGGCGGGGCCAAGGTGTCCGATAAGATTGACGTGATCCGCAATCTGCTGAATAAAGTCGATGCCCTGTTGGTCGGCGGCGCCATGGCTTATACATTCCTCAAGGCCCAGGGCCTGAAGGTTGGCAAGTCGCTGGTGGAAGACGACAAGCTTGAGCTGGCCAAATCTCTCTTGCAGGAAGCGCAGAGCAAGAACGTGCGCTTCCTGCTTCCCACTGACAATGTTGTTGCGGAAAAGATTGACGCTTTCGCCAGCACCCAGGTGATCGCGAGCCATGCCGGCATTCCTGAAGGCAAGATGGGACTGGACATCGGCCCCGAGACAACCGCGGCCTTTGCTCGGGAGATTGCCGGAGCGAAAACCATTGTATGGAATGGGCCGATGGGCGTCTTTGAAGTTTCGCCGTTTGCGAAGGGTACGATGAAGATCGCCGAGGCGATCGCCGGTAATCGTGCGGCAACATCGATTGTCGGCGGTGGTGATTCAGTTGCCGCGGTGCATCAGTCCGGTGTTGCGGATAAAATCAGTCATATCTCCACCGGTGGCGGCGCGTCATTGGAGTTTCTGGAAGGGAAAAAATTGCCGGGAGTAGAGGCGCTTACAGACAAATAGCATGGCGTCAGCTTTGCGATATCGCATCGGCACCAGAGCGGCCCTTGAACTGGTCATGGGCGACATTACCGACGAATCCACTGATGCCATTGTCAACGCCGCCAACTCTTCCCTGCTCGGTGGAGGCGGTGTGGATGGCGCAATTCACAAGGCGGCCGGCCCTGCTCTGCTGACTGAGTGCAAGAAAATCCGCGAGCAACGCGGAACCCTCCCGGCAGGTCAGGCTATCGCCACCTCCGGCGCGAATCTGAAAGCACGATACGTGATCCACACCGTCGGCCCGGTATGGCAAGGGGGCAATCGCAATGAACCCCAGGTGTTGGAGAGTTGTTATTGCCACGCCATGGAGGAAGCCGATCGCAAATTATGCGCCAGCATCAGTTTCCCTTCGGTTTCAACCGGGGCTTTCGGCTACCCGGTTGACGCTGCAGCGGAGATCGCGATCCGCACCGTGGCGGATCTTCTGCACACGCCAAAATCTGTAAGACTGGTGCGCTTCGTTCTGTTTGATCAGCGTACGCACAAAGCTTACGCTCGGGCCATCGAACAACTCGGCCGCAACTTCCCGCACCTTCAGATCACGCCAGAGCCTGCCGCATCATGAGAAAGAAGCTCATCGCCGCCAACTGGAAGATGTATAAGACGCCGGAAAAGGCGACCGCGTTTGTTTCCGCGCTGCTGCCTCACGTGTGGGACCACGCGCGCGATGAGGTCGTGCTCTGCCCTCCTTACATCGACATTCCTGCAGTTGTAGAAGCGACGCGAGGCAGTCAGATCGGCGTGGGCGGGCAGGACATGTTCTGGGAAAAAGAAGGCGCCTATACCGGCGCGGTTTCCGGCCACATGTTGCGTGCGATTGGCTGCTCACATGTAATCATCGGCCACTCTGAGCGCCGCCAATATTTCGGCGAAACTGATGACATGGTCAACCGCAAGCTTCGCGCCGCGCTGGCTGCAGGGCTTGCCCCGATTGTCTGCGTGGGCGAACTGTTGCAGGAGCGGGAAGCCGGCATCACCGACGATGTCCTGCGCCGTCAATGCAGCATCGCTTTCCGTGAAATTTCCGGCGGTGAGGCCATTCCGATCGTCGTGGCTTACGAACCCGTCTGGGCCATCGGCACGGGCAAGACGGCAACACCTGAACTGGCCGCCGAAGCGCATCGCACTATTCGCACCGAACTTGCCGAAGCCTTCGGCGAAGGCGTAGCCACACAAACTCGCATTCTTTACGGTGGCAGCGTGAAGCCGGAAAATGCCAAAGCGCTCATGTCGCAGCAGGAAATTGACGGCGCGCTGGTTGGTGGCGCCAGTTTGGATCCCAAAAGCTTTGCCGCGATCGTGAAGTATTGAGCGCCGAGATTTATTTTGTTTTCGAATTCGGGTTCATAACACGCCGCAACCCTAAGTACTTCTTCCCAAAAACGGAATCTGATTGTCAGCACCCGGCAGTGTGCTGGTTCATGCTTCTGTTCGCCGAAGTGCCCCATCCCATCTGCAATAGTTTATTAGGACATTATCTATAGCTTTATAGTTTGTGACCTATATCCAAAACTACAAACTACTTAGAAAACTTATTATGCGGTGCTATATTTGTGCATAGTATTTGTCAGGTGACCCGTATGCAAGCGCTGGATACCGTCGTTAATCTCATTCAGGAATGGCAGCCGGAAAGACTTCCCAAGGAACTTAAATATCGCGACTCGCTGGCCAGTTTTCTTCGTGAGCGGCTGCCCCGAGCAATCATTGAAAAGGAATATCGCCACAGCGGTACAACCTCTGATCTTTATGTGGAATGCAGCGGCTTTCTGCGCACCAGCGAAGTTTTTATCGAGCTCAAGCGCAACATGCTGCAAAAGAATCAACTCGATCGCCTGGTCGGACAACTGGAGAGCCTGAACCCGCGAAAGCACAGGATCATCGTCGTCCTCTGCGGCGAAACCAAGCCGGAACTCTTGACCCGCCTGCGCCTGTATTACGCCGCTCTTGCTGCGGATCCCTTTGGTTTAAAGACCATGGCGATCGTGGTTAAGACCTGCGCATCTGCGGCAACAAGATAGGGTTTGAAAAAACTGCGTCACATCAAAGGCCGCCATCGTTCCTAGCGCTTTGGCTCATCGCGAAAGTATGCAACAATGCCGGATTTTTCCTCTTATGCAACTACATCGGCTCTGGCTGCCGGCGAAAGGCAACTGCTCACCTCGCTTCGAAACTCCACTCGAAGAGGAGAAAGCGCATGTTTCGCCCCTCTCGAGTTGCGTTCATTTTTACCGCCCTGATCGGCCTTTCATTCAACGCACTATCTGCCCAGGAATATGATCCCGATGCCAAGCTCAACACGAATCTCGCTTTTCCTGTCATCGTCCCTGTAGGCTCCACCTCTGACTTCGCGCACCTGGGAACCGGAATGGTTGTGGGCGCAGGATATAACTTCAACCAACATCACGCATTTGTGGGCGAGTTCCTCTGGAGTTGGCTCTACCCGACAGAGGAATCGCTGGAGCCTTTGCGGCCGGGCACGCCCACCGGCGACCTGAACGGTCACAGCAATCTCTTCGTGCTGACCGCCAATTACCGTCTCGAATTTCACCGCCGGCGTTTTGGAGGCTACTTGATCGGCGGCGGCGGTTACTATTACCGCAATGCCAGTCGCACTGAGGTGGTCACACCTGCCGCGGGAACCCCATGTACGGCTGTCTGGCAATGGTGGGGCTTCCGGTGCTCTGGCGGCACAGTCATCGTCAGTCAGACCACTTCGAGTTTTCCCGGCGGCCTTTTCGGAGGCAATGCCGGCGTGGGATTTACCTTTGCTCCTTCCGGCGAGTCTCGCTACCGGATGTATATCGAAGGGCGTTATCACTACGCCCCGAGCAGCACTTTCCCTCTGCGCTTCATTCCCATCACGATCGGGGTGCGATACTGAAACTGCTGGCTTCGCCCGAGTTCCCGTTTGTCGGGTCCTAAGCGCCCACCAGCAGTGCAGACGTCCCGACTTTACGCCTGCTTAGGGTCCGGAGCCGCTCCAGATTTGCTATAATGTAAATTCTCCTCGCTGTAAATAAGCCCTCATCCTCGGCGTTGCATCGCTTCAGTGAGGCATTTAAGACCAGAGCGGAAGTGGTGGAACTGGCAGACACACCATCTTGAGGGGGTGGCGCCGAAAGGCGTGGGGGTTCAAATCCCCCCTTCCGCACCAGATTTTGCAAGATCAGGGTAAAAGCCCTGGATCTTGAAAGGATTTTGATAACAGGATGCTGATCGCATTTATTACGCTTGTTCACGTGATCGTTTGCATGGTGCTAATCGTGGTGGTCTTGCTGCAGCACGGCAAGAGCGCCGATATCGCCGCCACCTTCGGCGGCATGGGCAGCCAGACCGCTTTTGGTCCGCGGGGCACAGCCACCGCATTTTCCCGCGTGACCACATGGTGCGCGATCATTTTCATGATTACTTCCATGTCGCTCACCTACCTCGCCAGCCGGCGCGGCGGATCGTCAGTGATGGATAGGGTGCAGACTCAGACTCCAGCCAGCCCGAAGAAATAGCCTCTCGCTCGAGTAAGTTTAGGGCCGTCTGCGGACGGCCCATTTGACTGGCTCAAGCCTGCCACAACCATCTTGCGGTTTCCACGTGTTCCTTCGAAGTCTTGCTGCCATCTGAGGCCCAGGCAAGGGTTTGTCCCATGGCCCACAGTCGGGCGCGTTCACGGTTAAGCCCTAACGCGGCTGTAAGCCTATCTAAACGAGAGATGACGGCGTCGCGGCTGTGTCCAAAATCGTAGTCACGGATGATCGGCGCCAGTGAGAACTCTCTTTCTCCAACCAAAGGTTTTGGATCGATCACGAGCCATGGTTCGCGCGTGGCCCGTAGAACGTTGTCGCCATGCAAATCCTGATGAACCAGAACCTGCTCGCCCTGGGTGCTGCGAAGCGTGTCCAGGGCTTCCAGAGCGGCTTCAAGCAACGCGGGCTCAAACGGACGGCCGGCGCGCTCCCATACCAACGGCAACTCAGCCAGCCAACCGGATGCTTCATCCATCACCGACCTAAAGGGTTTCCCTGCGCTGACCCAAAGCCTCGGCAAAGTTGCGGTGAAAAACCTGAGCGCCTCCTCAGCTCCGGCGCGGGAAAGATGGTCACCCGGTTCGCATCGCTCGAGCAACAACGCATGTTGCCCTGGATCATAGTCAAAGAGCCGCACTGCGCCTTTTCCGTTCCAGAGCCGTAGCGCCTCTTCTTCATGATCTGATTCCGGATGTGCATACTGGATCTTCAGAACCCGCGGCGATCCATCCGCTGACGTGGCAGGAAAAACAATCGAGACAAACGAGCGCTGATATGGCACCTCCAGGCTCAGTTGCCATTGGTCGACACATGCCTTCACCCGCACCGGAAGATCCTGCAGCCATGTCCGGCCTTCGGTCGATCCTTGGAGCCAGTCGAGGGCAGGAGGTATCTGAAACATTGTCATTTCCAGGCCGCCAGAGCCGCCGGATACTTGAACCCCGACGGAAGGATTGACATCCGGCGACTCGCAGCTAGTAGCATATTCTAATGATCCACAGAATCTTTCCGGTTGGCCCATTGCAATGCAACTGCTCTGTCATTGGCGACGAGCAGACGCATGAAGCCATGGTGATCGACCCAGGCGACCAGGTTGATGAAATTCTGCAGATTTTACGCGAGGAAAAGCTCGCCTTGAAACAGATTGTCATCACGCACGCGCACATCGATCACGTTGGCGGCGCCATGAAATTGAAGGCTGCCACTGGCGCGCCCATCCTGATGAACCAGCATGACCATGCCCTGCTCAAAATGCTCGACATGCAAGCCGCCTGGGTAGGTATGCGTTCGCCCGGAACGGTGCAGGTGGATGAGGCTGCCGCTCAGGGACGAATTCTGAAAATAGGCAGCATCTCGTCGACCGTGATCCACACGCCCGGCCACACGGAAGGTAGCATCTGCGTTTACTTCCCTGCTGAGAAGAAACTGGTCGCGGGTGATACGCTCTTCGCCGGCAGCATCGGCCGCACCGATCTGCCTGGAGGTTCAATGGAGAAGATCATTCGCTCACTGCACACCCAGGTGCTGGCGCTGCCCGATGAAACTGAGGTCATCCCCGGACACGGACCACTAACCACGATTGGCGAAGAGCGGGAGACGAATCCGTTCTTGCAAAAGTAACCAGGCTACTTCTGGTCCTTGCGTGGTGCAGTTACCACTACGTCAGTAGTTGCGGAGTAGAATCCCAAGTGGTCATTCTGCGTTTCGGTGGGAACTCTGCCAAAAGCGAGGCACGTAGCACCACTTCCATCATCTGCTACGCGCACATTCTGTGTCGCATCCGTGCAAAAGGCCTTGCCGCCGGTGCCCTGCAGCGGCTCGGCAACGATCTGGAAACTGCCCGCTGGATGCCCCTGGCAACCGGTGACGCTCAGTTTGTACCCTTGGACGATGCCGGTCGAAACTTGCTGGTCAATACCGAAAGGCTTGGCAGATTCCGTGAGGTCTCCCATTGAACAACTGAATCCGACATCCGGATGCGTCTGGGCATATGAGTATTCGGCAAAAGCCATCATCTTCAGCAGCTGCTCCGGAGGCATTTTCTTCTCCTGAGCCTCGGGTGTCGTGTTCAGCTCAACCTGGCTGCCTGAAGCCACAACGCCCGAACCGGTCGCCTGATCCATCCCCTTCAAGAACATTTTCTGCAGGAATTCAGGATCGCCAAGCGGAAACTCCACGCCGGCGCCAACTTTGTTCAGGCGCCAGATACCGGCTTGCTTCTTCATGTTGACACTGATCCGTGAAAGGAATGACTCCCACTCCTCCGGCTGTTGATCGGCGTTTTCTCTCGCTACGTGAAGCGAGAGTTCCAGTGTGTCTTCATCGCCGCTCAGGTCGTCATTTTCGACGTGAACTTCCAGCTTCTGATGCTGCGCGGGATTGTTGATGACCAGCAGCAGCGGCCCCGACTCGAATGCCTGGGTCTCAGGACCAGCCTGCCGGATTTGATCGAACACACCAAGCACAGCGGCGCTCTTGGCGCCTGACTTGGCCAAAAGTTGCTGGACCTCGACCGTCAGGTGCTTCCCGACTGCCTTCTGGCCGCCGGTAAGTATCTCGATCAACGCCTGGCGAGCGCTTTGCGGCGGCGGTGCCGGAGCTTGTCTTTGAGCAAACAGTGTGGAAGAAAGAATCGCGGGGAAAAGAAAAGCGGCACGGAGTCTCATAACGTACCTCGCGAGAAGCTGCTCAGATAGATTAATCCATCTCCAACCTACCAGCAATCTAGTTGCTATCTAGTAACCAAGGTTCATAGACTTTGGGTTCAATCAGCCAGATAGCTGATCTCCGTTTGCCGGATTCGCAGGCAGGCAAAGATAAGGATGGCAATGCTAAGGCACAGCAAACCTGGTATCGCCAGCCACGGTGACACCGGCTCAGCAACCACCGTAAACAGGGCCATGATGCCGTCAGGCGGAATTGTCACCGGGCACAATTGTTTGAGGTAAAACGTCACGCTCAGCTTTTGCAGCAATGCCGGCGCTACGGCGTGAAAGGTCTCCCACAACAAGATAACGATACCGGGCAGAATCGGATTCTTAAAGACGAGGCTCAACGCCAGAAAAAGCGATCCAAAGCCCAGGCAAGCCAGCACGGTAACCAGCAGGTAAGACATCAATTGGCCGAAGCCCGGGCCATTGAACACAAAGTCGTTGCCCGCCTTGCCGAAATGACCGTAAGCAAAAGTGAAACAGACCAGGACCGAAGTACCGAAGACCAGGGACGTGGTGATCAAACCGGCCACAAATTTGGCCGCCACCAGCACCTGCCTGCGCACCGGCGAGAGAAAGTAGTAATGCAGGCTCTTCTCCACCACTTCGCCGCGAAACAGCCAGGTGAAGAGTCCCATGCAGCAAAAGAAGATTCCGACACGCAGATAGAAGATCTGGAAAACATAAGCAAAGATGCGCGTATCTTCAGCAATGCTGCAGTTGCGTCCCATGGGGCTGGTAAGCGCATGGATACCGAACATCACCGCGGGAGCAAAGGCCAGCAGGTAGATCCATATGCTCCGCCGCATCCAGAGATTCTTCTTGACCTCGGTGCGGAGAATGGCCATGAACTGTGAAGTCCAGAGCTGCCACGGAGCTTCCACCAAAGATTTGCGCGCGCGAGCGATGACTGCTGTGCTCATACCGTGCCTCCGCCGCTGCCAATCAGATACTGGTAGACGGAATTCACATCGTCGTCATTAGGAGCAACGGCTTCCAGCGGGAAGTTTTCTTCCACCACGATCCGATTCAGAAGTTGATAGAACTGCTCTGCGTCTTTCGTCCGTACCAGCACGCCTTTGCCGTCGTTGTTCAGCTTGGCCTCCACAACGTGGTCCTGGGAAAAGAGCCTTGAAGCCAGCAAGCCGGGCTTCGGACAGCGAACAAGAATCTGCATGGGATGCTCTTTCACTTCCGTCCGCACGCCATGAATCTGGCCCTCGGCGACCACGTAGCCATAGCTCATGAGCACAACCTGGTCAGAGATCTTGTCGACCTCATGAAGAACATGGCTGGAGATCACCACATGCATGCCCTGCTTGGCCAGCGCTTCGAACAAGGCGATGGACTCGGCGCGCGCCATTGGATCAAGGCCATTCAACGGCTCGTCGAGCACCAGGACCGTAGGATGGTGGGCGATTGCCTGGGCGAGGCGGATGCGCTGGCGCATTCCCTTGCTGTATCCAGCCACGCGGCGATGCGCCGCCGGCCCCATGTTCACGCGTTCAATGGCTTCCCCCGCCAGCCGGGCTGCCTCGGCCGAGGTCAAACCGCGTAGTCGCAAAAATTGATAGATGAACTCAAAGCCGGTCAGGCCTTTGGGGAAAGAATCGAATTGCGTGCAATAGCCGACGTGGCGGAAAAACTCTTCCGGCTGGTCCGGCGTCAGGCCCAGCACGCTGATGCGTCCCTGCGTAGGGCGAACCAGGCCGGTCATCAGGTTCATCAGCGTGGTTTTGCCGGAGCCGTTTGGTCCGACCAAACTTGTGAGGCCTGGAGGAAGCGCAAGGTTTACCCGGTTCACGCCAAGCACCTCGCCATAAAACTTGGAGACGTTCTCAAAGACGATGCTGTTATCGACGCAGCTCATGCGCGCTCCACCTCCCGGGCGCGGAGTTTGCGATCAAGCAGCCACACGCAGAACGTGCATACGCTCAGCAACGATGCCCAGGCTGCCCAGAGCGGGACTATGTCGACACCGGCGTTATGACGATTGACTGCGGTGAGCCGGAAGAGATGCGTCCAGACGATCGTAATCATCATCGGGAAATTGATGACGTGCCCCCACTGTGTACGCAAAATCAGACTAATCACTGCTCCCAATGCGGGCAGCAGGAAGAAGACACCCAGCATGAGGGCGGTTGCGGCAATACGCCACCTCACCCACACGGCCACGGCCATCGAGATCAGCGCAACCACGGCGATCCACAGCAGGCAGCTCAGTATGATCGAGCCCACCATCCACAGGTTCTCCCAAAGCCAGCCATGCCCATAGAGTTCAGCTTTGATGAAAAACAGCACGAGCGCGGGGATCCAGGTGGTGCACGAGAGCAGCGCGGCCAGCACTGAGACCTTGCCCAGCAGGTATTCGGCGCGCGAAAGCGGACGGCTCAGGTAAAGTTGCACGGAATGATTGGCAAAATCTTTGGTAATCATTCCCGGTCCCACCCATGCCGCCGCAATGAAACCCATGATGACTTCCCAGCCAAGAAAACTGAAGAACCATACGTTATTGACCGTTCCCGGCATCGCATTGCCAAGGCGGATATCCAGCAGAGTCTGGATGGCGGCACTATGGACCAGATAGATGTATCCCAGCCCAAGCAGAAAAGGAATGAAACATAAGACCGTGTATGCCGTAAACGGTCGCGAGCTGAATAGCGTTTGCAATCCATAGCGCGAGAGCACGGTGAACCGCGACCATGCCGGCGTCAGCGAGCCTTTGTAAGCCTTGTAGGTGCGTCTATAGACTGCCATTCGCACTCCCCTGCGGCGCCGCAGCCGCCTGTGGTCCCGACATGGCTTTCAGGAAGATGTCTTCCAGCGTATCTCTGCGATAGTTCATGCGGCGAATCTGCACGTCGTGCTCCGCGGCAACGCGGTAAATCTGCCGCAGATCGATATTGTCCGGAAGGATCACCCGCACTCTTCCAGCGCCGAAGCTGGCGCACTCGCAGCCTAGTCCGCGCACCGACTCCAGAAAGCCGTTGCCTTCGGTGACTTCAAGCTCCAAAAACTTCAGGTTGGCCTTGCGCTCCTCTTCCAGATTACAGATCGCGGCAATCCTGCCCTCTTTCAGGATCAGCACCTGGTCGCAGCACTCTTCCACGTCGCGCAGCAGGTGGGATGAAATCAGCACGCAGACCTCGCCCGTATCGCGAATCTCCCGTACCAGTTGCAGCATGCGCTGGCGCGCCTCAGGATCAAGGCCGTTGGTGGGCTCGTCGAGAAGCACCAGCCGCGGCCCGTGCGCGATAGCCTGGGCCAGCTTGGCCAGCTGCTTCATGCCCAGGGAATAGGTCCCCACCTTGCGATAGCGCGCCTCACCCAGGCCGACATAGAAGAAGGCTTCATGCGCGCGCTCCATGGCCTCGCTCTTCGGCAGCCCGGAAAGTTCCGCCATGTAGCGGACGAAGCGCACGCCGCTCATGTCGGCAATGAAAGCATCGCTTTCCGGCATGTACCCGATCTGTGCCCGCAGTTCGCGCAGATTGCCACGGACTTCTTTTCCAAAAATACGCGCCGCGCCGGCGACCGGCTGATAGAAACCCAACAGTGTGTTGATGAGCGTGGATTTGCCCGAGCCGTTTGGCCCCAGCAAGCCAATACAACGACCTGACAGCGCGCCGTTCAGCCGGTCAAGAATGATCCGGTTGCCCAGACGAACTGTCAGGTTTTGCATCTCGATAATCGGCGGCATCGTTCCTTTACTCTAACCGGTGTCCCTGCATGGGTCTCGCCACCTTCATCAAAGCGGAGAGAGCCAGGGTATTCAAATCAAAGCCAAAGAGCCGGCTGCTGGTGGAGACGCGAATGGCATTGTCTTCGCCATAGGCGCATACCACGCTGGGTTTGGTCTCCGCCGCAAGCTGCTGCAGCGACTGCAACTGCGAAGGCGAAAGCTGTGGCGCGATCGGCCCAATCACCGGCGCCAGGTTCTGGTAAAGCACCGCAGATACGTCAGGGTGCTCATCTTGCGGCAAGAGCGCGCGGAAATCAGCCGAATGTACGAGCGAGTTTCCGTTTTGGTGGATTGCAATTGCGTTCATCACCATCGCCTTGCTCGGCCCCAGGATCATGTAGCCGTCAGTAAACGTATACGTAACCTCGAACGGTTTTGTTGCATCCAGCGTGCGGATGGTATAAAAAGTCTGCCCATTCGTGGTTTCCTGGTCCTCCGCAAGCCCCGGGTGCTCACCTTTTACGTGGGAATTCATATCCGTAATCAGCTGCTCGATCGTGGATTGCAAACGGTTTGGATCGTGAACTTCAACAATTAGCTTCCACGAGGGCGTAGGAAGGATCGGGCCATCCAAGGCGAAGGTGACTTCACCGCCGAGCGTATCCGCCAGATCCTGATGGAATCGGACTTTCAGCTCCGACTCTTCGCGCTCAACGTTCCCTGTGGCATTGCCGCCGGCGCTGTTCACGAGGTGCAGGATGTCGTCCAGCATGGCCGATGGACTCTTGGAGATGAACGCTGCCGCCGCTCCGGCGTCCCTCGATACAAAGTCCAGCCCCCCGATCGGCGCCGGCGCCGCCAGCCACGATGCCAGGCCGCGCCGCTGGTTCTTGAACGTGATCTGAGCTCGATTCTGCAGCTGTGCTCCGCTGCCCTTGCGTTCGGCAATCAGGTATTCGACATCGGCCAACCCTGTGAGCTCATAGTTGACGCTTTCGTGTCCCGCTTTGCCGGTAGGCCGGTGATTTGCCGCCATGGTCGCAAGATCGGCGCCAAAGAGTATCTCGGTGCCATTCTTGTACTGAGCCGCTATCCGCTGGCCAAACGGTGTCGCGGCAAAGCCTCCACCGCCATGGTTCAGGCCGGCAACGAACTGTTTCAGCGTCGCTGGATCGCACGCCGCTGCGACAAAATCGGGACGAACCAGAATCAGAAGGTCTTTCTGGTTTGACGAGAGCTGGTTCAGCGACTGATCATCCAGCACCCGCACATGGTCTTTCGCGTCGGCATACTTGGCCGCTTCCTGCTCAATGAACTGCTTCAGTCCATCATGCTGGACCTGCGCTACCACCAGCGGCTCACCGTCATGCCCGTTGAACGCCACCGAGAAGACAATCTCGTCGCCGAGATACTGGCTGAGATCGTGAACGTAGTCGATGAGTTCGTTGAAGTCGGGCCCATTGTGCTTGGATTGCGCCTGGTCCCACCACTCACGCAGTACTTCCGATTCCTGAAGCTCCTGCTGGAAAAGCTTGTTGGCCTGTTGTACGGCGTCACCCAGGTTGGGAATTCCGCCATACACGATGGTATTTGCCGGAAGAGTCGGCAGCACGTGGCTCTGGTAGCGAAGCCCCGGCAATTGCACCGCTTCCAGCTTGTTGCTCAGGTGAGCGAACTCCGCCAGCAACGCCAGATGCTTGTCCAGGTCCTGGCTCCATGCGATCTCCTGCTTCACCGGCACGGTTCCCAGGCTGACGTTGGTGGAAAGCTGGTCACCCGGGTGCAGGACCTTCTCCGCGCCTGCTTCGGCGACGCGCACCTCGCCTTCAATCACAGAAACGCGCGAACCCTTCATGCCGGCATTCACGGAAAACACGGTTCCCGTGACGGAAACGCGGCAGTCCTGTGCGTTCACGTAGAGATGTCCGTTCGTGCGCTTGGCCGCCTGAATGATGATGTTGCCGCGTGTGAGTTGAACTGTCGTGTCTTTGCGGCTCATATCGACGCCGAACTCAGCCCGTTCGTTCATCTCGACCAGCGAGCCGTCGCGCAGGCGAAGCATGGCGTGTGCGCCGCCCGCCGAGCGAACGTGTTCACCCTCAGCCAGTTCGTCGCCGATCTTCAGCGGCCGCTCCCCGCCCACGCCAACGCGAAAGAGCCCGCCATTCAGCGACTCCACGCGCGCCCGCATGCCCGAGGGTCCGCTGAAATACCAGGCTTGAGCAAAATATGTGGCCACTCCGAAAACCACTACGGCTGCAGCGGCTGCGACCCAGCGGAAGCCGGTATTTCTGACCTGGGGAAGCTCCTGCTTCCAGGGAAGCAATGCGCTGCGCTCACGCTGGCCGGTTTCCAATTCGCGGCGGCAGCCAACGCAATCGTGCAGGTGAGCTTCCACCAGCAAAGCGCGGGCGGGAAGGAGCTTGCCGCCACGATATTGGACCAAAAGTTTTCTTACGTCTTCGCAGCCACGGATCGATTCCACGTGCACGCTGGCGGCTGAGACGGCTTCCTGGCTCAATCGCTGCCAAACGCGCTCCGAAGCCGCGCTCATCGCGGCGCTGTCAGGATGTTCGCTGCGCAGGGCTGCAGTCGCCTGCTCCAGGGCATCTTTTGCATTTATTTGGGGGGTGTTGGTCTCGCGCTTCATCGGCTTGGCCTCTTCAGTCCTTGAAAGTCCTTCTTTAACAAAGCACGCGTACGATGCAGTATCACAGCAACTACCGCCGGCGAGGTATTCATAATTGCGGCAATTTCCCGATTGCTGTAGTCCTCTATAAATCGAAGCACAAACATCTCCGCCCAGCGCGAGTTGAGCCGCGCCAGGGCATGTCGCAGCCAGTCCCGCAGTTCCGCCGAATGTGGCCCATGGTCTGTCGTGGCCGCTTCCGGCTGGTTCGGCTCTTCATCGAGAGAGAGAGTTTGTGAATCTTTTCGTCCACGCAGCAGGTCCAGAGAGGCATTCACTGCGGAGCGGTGCAGATATCCCGGTAGGTTGGAGATCTCAGGAAACTTTTCCAATCGCACCAGACGCAGAAAGACGGTCTGCAGCACGTCTTCTGCGTCGTTCGAGTTTCCGGTCACGCGATATGCGGCCCGGTAAACCAGATCTTTGTGCTCAAGGAAAATCTGCTCCAGCCCCGGCCTGAAATCTTCTCCGGCCATGGCTGCCATATTCGCCTGCGCTATTTGCATTGTGGCCTGCAATTTAGTACGGTGCTCCTCTCAATACCAAGGACGCGAGAGGAAGCCGCTTATTAACAGAACGGCAAAATTATCATGCATTTGCGTTCCGCCATGGAAGTAGTTACGTCCGAAGCGGAAGGTAAGTTCCAGAGATTTGTCGGGATTTTTGCTTTAGAATCAGTTCATTGCAGCCATGAAATCGATCCAGCTACCGGCGATTTTTAATGTTGCCGCCCATTTCGTGGATCGCCACATCCACGAAGGCCGCGAGCAGAGGATTGCTTTTGAATGCGGCGATGAACGGGTCAGCTATCGACAGCTTTATGAGCGGGTGAACCGCGCCGGCAACGCCCTGAAGAAGCTGGGCGTGCGGCCGGAAGAGCGGGTCGGGCTTCTGTTGCTCGACACACCAGAGTTCGCTTACTGCTTTTTCGGCGGGATCAAGATCGGCGCCGTGCCGATTCCCATCAACACCATGCTCAAGCCGCTGGAGTACGAATACATCCTGAACGATTCCCGCACGCGCGTGCTGATCGTGAGCGAATCTCTGCTGCCGCAAATACAAGCCATCCCCAAAGAAAAGCTCCGTTGTCTCAAGACGATCGTGGTCTTTGGAAAAGCGCCGGAAGGCTCGCATTCCCTGCAGCAGCTTATGGAGGAAAGCTCTCCGGAACTCGCCCCCGAGCCGACTTCTAAAGACGAAGCTGCATTCTGGCTCTACTCTTCCGGCAGCACCGGCTTTCCCAAAGGCTGCGTGCATCTGCACCACGACATGGTGGTCTGCTCCGAGCTGTATGCCAAGAACATTTTGCAGATCACCGAGAAGGACCGCTTCTTCAGCGTAGCCAAGCTGTTCTTCGCCTACGGCCTGGGAAATGGCCTTTACTTCGCGCTCAGTGCCGGCGCCACCAGTATTCTGTGGCCAGGGTCGCCCTCGCCCCCAAACATCTTTTCCGTGATTGAGAAGCATAAGCCGACGCTTTTCTTCTCCGTGCCTTCAAACTACGCCAGCCTGCTTTCTTACAAGCATGAAAGCGGCCGGGAATTTGATCTCTCGACCGTGCGCTATGGCGTTTCCGCGGGCGAAGCGCTGCCGGCAACGCTCTTTCACCGTTTCCAGGAGCGCTTCGGGGTGGAGCTTCTGGATGCCATTGGGTCCACCGAAGCGCTGCACATGTTCATCGCCAACCGTCCGGGCGCCGCACGCCCAGGATCGAGCGGCGAGATCATGCCCGGCTACGAAGCACGCATCGTGGATGAAAATGGCGACGACGTTCCTGATGGCGAGGTGGGCAGCCTGCTGATCAAGGGCGACTCCGTCTGCGCCTCCTACTGGAACCAGCATGAGAAGACCAAAGAAACGATCCAGGGGCACTGGATCCGCACCGGGGACAAGTACTATCGCGATAAGGACGGCTACTACTGGTACGTCGGCCGCAATGACGACATGATGAAGGTCAAGGGCATGTGGGTAAGCCCGATTGAGATTGAAGGTGTTCTACTGGAGCATCCAATGGTGCAGGAGGCAGCGGCGATCGGAAATGCTGACGGCAACCAGCTGATAAAACCTGCCGCCTACCTGGTGCTCAGGCAAGGCGTGAATGAAACACCACAACTGATTGAAGAAGTGCGGCAACACGTCCTCTCCAGGTTAGCCGCGCATAAATGCCCGCAAAGATTTGAAGTGGTAAAAGACCTGCCCAAGACTGCCACTGGAAAGATCCAACGCTACAAGCTAAGGCAACTGGCATCAGATCAAACCGCCGCACCAAAATAAGAAAAAAATTAATTGAAGACTTCCAGGAACCTTCGTAGTCCAACCGGCGTATATAAGAAGCAAGGAGAAATCTATGCGGAGACTCCTGCCTTTGTTGCTCGCTCTGCCGGTTGTAGTTGCCTGTGCCCAGAACAACCATGAGCGTCGCTACGAGCTACGGCCTGATCCTAACTGGCCTCTGGCGATCGAACTGAGTTCCGGGGATTACCAGATCATTCCCAGCGAATCCGATTGCATTGCCGTGGTCTACCAGGAAAACGCACCCGACGAGCCGCGCAAGATCGAGGTTCAGATCGCGTCCGGCCATGGGCAGAATACGCTGAAGATTGCGGCGCCCAAATCAAACTTTCATGCCGTGATTGAAGTTCCCCGCAAGACTGATCTGCGCGTGCGCATGCAGGGCGGCGATCTGCACGTGGGCGAAGTTGAGGGCAATAAAGACATCGAGATGCGTACGGGCAATCTGGAACTGACCTCGATAAGGCCTCAGGATTATGCAAAAGCCGATTTTTCGGTGCGGGTCGGGGATCTGAACGCTCCCAGCATCAAGAGCGGCGTGTTTCGCTCGTTGCAAACCCACGGTCCGGGAAAATACCGGCTGCACGCTTTCGTGGGCGTGGGCGGCCTCACTCTGAGGACGAATAAGATCTGAGCTGTCTTGCCAGGACCTGCGTCGGCTCTTCCCGAAACCTGGACCAGATTTCAGCAAACACTAAGCAGACGGCGCACACCCTCGGCAAAATCCCGCTCGGGGGTAATCAGGCTCAGCACTAAATAGCCGTCTCCCGGAAAGTCATAGAAGTGGCCCGGGTGCACGTACACGTCATGCTTTTCCAGTAAATCGATTGCCAAATCTTCGTCCGCACGCGTCGCGGGCGCTCGCAGCACGGCGTACCAGCCGCCCTCGATCTCCAACCGCGCTACCTGACCCTGAGTCGCAAGCTGGGAATCGAGTCCACTGAGGTTTGCCTCCAGCCGCTTCATGAGCTGTTGCTGAAACGGCACGCCCTGCTGCAGCAGTGCAGGCGCAGCCAACTGAATCGGCGTGCTCATGGAAAGAAAGGTATCGGCGATCAATTCCAACCGTTCGCACGCTTCCCTTTTCGAATCCTGGGGACCACTTACGGCCAACCACGCAAACTTCATCTGCGGCAGGCCGGAAATCTTGGAGATCCCGCTCAGCGTAAAAGTGAGCGCGTCTGGGTTGCCCACAAAGCTCGGCTGCGGTCCACCGGCAAGCGAGAAGTCAAGAAATACTTCATCAGCAATGATGGCAATCTTTCGAGCGCCGCAAATCTGATTTAGCCGGGCTATCTCTGCCACCTTGGTGTAATGTCCGGTTGGGTTGTTAGGGTGGACAACGATCACCCCGCGCGTCCTGGGCGTAATCGCCTGCTCCATAGCGTGAAGATCGATATGCCAGCCGTGATCGTAGAAGAGCGGATAGCGTAGCAGCTTCACATCGTTCACATCCGCCAGAAAATCAAACAGCGGATAACTGGGCGTGGGAACTAAAACTTCGTCGCGAGGATCACAGAGCAGGCGGAAGATGTGCGAGTAGGCTTCACTGGTGCTGACGGTGAGAAAGAGATCCCCAGTGCCGACTTGATCTCCTCTCGTCGCATAGTACTGGCTCACCGCCCGGCGCGCGGACTCAATGCCGCGCGGTTCAGGATGGTACCGCAGCGACAACGGATTGCACAGCGCGCGCACGATCGCCGGAGTCTCGTACTTGAAGCCGCACTCCGTGGGATTGGAGGCGGCGAGGTCCAGCAGTTTGCGACCGCTGGCTCGGTGGCTAGCCAGCGCTTCTGCCAGGCGATTCGCCTTCAAGTTCCAGTTGGTGCGCGAAGCAAACATTTTCCCGGCCGCGTGATGAGGCACCCCGGGATTATAGCGGACCGAATTGCGGGCTGCGCCGTCCCGGCGCGAGTTATATCAAAAGCCCATCACGATGCCGTCTCGTTCACACTCGGCAAAGTTGTTTCTGCGTCGTCCTTGCCAACCTGCAACGTTCCTCTTCTTCCGACCCAGAGCTCTGCGCTTGGCTACTTCCCAGAGATAGGAAGCTATTGGTGATCTCAAAAGCAAACGGATTCGTTCTACAGCCCTTTGAACCCTGGTCCATCTTCCCGTCTTCAACCTTCCGCCAGCCTCAGTCGAAACAACAAACAGGCTGGCAGTACTGCTTACTGCCTTCATCCGCGCATTCATCTGATAACCCCTTACCCCTTTCGGACACAAAATCACATTGAGCCCCGCAGGACCGGCATGGCCCGGAAGTCCCAGCCCGCGCGAGGTCTCACATTCATAAGCTTCTTAGTAGTGTTTTATGTCGTGGGAAAGTTACGAGAAATCTGGGGGGAACTTAGAGGTAATTATGCGGCCAGATGGCCATGCACCACGATTGCGGCCCTGCCCTCTTGCTCACGGAGATTATTCGAAGGCTACGATTCAAGATCCAGCAGCACGACCAGGCGAATCGGTCCGTGGGCGCCCTGTACGAGTATCTTTTCGATATCGGCAGTGCGGCTCGATCCGCTGATAATGCAAGCGAAGGAATTTTTTTCCAGCCGCTGTTCTGCCGTGGCATTGCGCAAAGCCGTCTCCAGGTCTGGCACCAGCTGCGAGACCCGCGCGACTACAATATGGCAGGGTGCAACCACTGACGCGCCCCGGCCTCCGCAGGAGGCGCTTACAAAAACTGATCCCGTCTGTGCAATGAGAGCATCCGCGAGCGTCACGGTCGCCTGCGAAGTTTCCCTTGGCGCTCCCTCGGTCGACCACCGGACCGCTCGTCCGTCCGCCACCGCGTCCATCATCCTCCGCAATGCTGGCTCGTCCTGGACATAGATCTCGCCCCCCGGTAAGTCCCGTAAGAGCTGCGCCAGTTTCGCGGAGGTCTCCTGAGCACCGGCTGCCAGATGACACTCCATCAGGTTCGCTTTGCACTCCTGCTGAAAGCGTTCCAACGGGTTTTGCACCGGCTCAAAGATCTGCCCTTCAAACCTGCGATCTTCCAGTTCAGCCGCAGGCACACGCAGTCCCGCGCGGATACGCTCAAGAATCTGTTCCCGGCTTGGATTCGCTGATGCCAACTCGTCTCCTTACTCTTTTGCCGCGCCGGTCAGCGCCATACCCTTTTTCCATTGAGCCCGAAATGATCGTCGTGGCAGGGGCACCGGTGCTCGTTTCCGGCTCCAGGCGCGCATCGGGTCCAGCGCCGATCCGGCCAAGCCTAGACCGTAGAGTAGCCGTAAACCCCGGCGCATCAGCCATCCACCAACCGCGTACAGCCGTGGATGCACCATGGCGATGCGCCACAACCTGAATTGCAAGCGTCCACTTGCCTTCGAGCCGGCAGCAGCCGTGAAGTCCCGGCGGTTATGCAGCAGATGATGATGCAGGTTGATGTTCACGGGGCAGACGCTGCTGCAAGCGCCGCACAAAGATGACGCATAGGAAAGATGCTGGAAATCGCTACCCCGCAGATGCGGTGTCAGCACGCTGCCGATCGGACCCTGGTAGGTCGTGTTGTACGTGTGCCCGCCGATATTGCGGTAGACCGGACAGATGTTCAGGCAAGCGCCGCAACGAATGCAATGCAGCACCTCGCGCTCCTCAGCGTTGGCCAGAAGACCGCTCCGTCCGTTATCTATCAGGACAACGTGAAATTCTTCCGGACCATCGGCTTCTCCTGGCTTACGCGGGCCGGCAATGAGCGTGCTGTATGTCGTGATCGGCTGCCCTGTGCCGGAGGTGGCTAGAACCGGCCACAGCGTAGCCAGATCAACCAGGCGTGGAATCACCTTCTCGATCCCGGTTACGGCCACGTGAATACGCGGCAGGCTTGTGCTCAGGCGGCCGTTGCCCTCATTCGTGCTAATGGCTACCGCGCCGCTGTCGGCAATAATGAAATTCGCACCGGAGATTCCCATTTCTGCTGCGAAAAATGCCTCGCGCAGCTTCCGGCGCGCCAGCGCCACCAGCTTTTGCGGATCGGCATCAGCCACGTCTTCGCCCAGCTTGTCGCGGAAAAGATCGCGGATCTGCTGCCGGTTCAGGTGCATCGCCGGGGTCACGATGTGGTAGGGCGGTTCATTGCGAAGCTGCACGATAAACTCGCCCAAGTCGGTCTCCCAGACCTTGATTCCCTGCTCTTCGAGCACCGGCGCAAGGTGAATCTCTTCGGTCACCATGGACTTCGACTTCACCACCGTGCGCACGCCGCGGCTTACTGCGAGATCTCTGATGTAGCCACATGCCTCGGCGCTATTTGCAGCCCAGAAAACATGGCCGCCATGTGCGATGACCTTCTCTTCGAACTGCAGCAGGTAGTGATCCAGGTGATTGATCGCTTCACGCTTGATCTCCTGGCAGCGCCGGCGCGCCGTCTCCCAGTCCTTAAAACGGCTGCGGCCGCGCAGGTGCGCAGCGTCGTAGCTCTCCATGTTTTTGCGGATGATCTCGCGATGGACAAGATCAGCGGATTTGGCAGCGGCATCGCGCAGGAATTGTTGTGCAGCTGAACTCATCGAATTGCTCCTGCCACAGGAATCCCTGTCTGAGGCACGCGCTGCCTGGCTGCTCTCCGATCTCCCGATCTCTCGATCATCCAATCGCCCGATGTCATCGTTCGCTCGCCAGAATACTTGCCAGGTGGATTGTCTTGGCCCCATCCTTTCGCCTGCCCATGATTCCCTGCACGTGCATGAGACAGCTGGGATCGATTGCGGTCACGTATTCAGCTCCGGTAACCGCTATGCTGTCCGCTTTTTGCTCCCCCATGGCCACCGAGATGTTCTCAAACTTCATGGCAAAGGTTCCACCAAATCCGCAGCATTCGTCACAGCGCAGCATATCTACCAGTTTTAGGCCCTTCACACCGCGCAGGAGCTTCAGGGGCTCATCGCGCAGCCTGAGCTCGCGCAGGCCGTGGCAGGACGCATGATACGTGACAGTATGCGGAAACGTAGCGCCCACATCGCTCAGCCCCATCACCTTTGCCAGGAATTCTGAGAACTCGAACGTGCGCCTTCCGACCGCGACTGCCTCATCATGCCCCGGGCCGGCGCCCATCAACTCGGGGTAAAAGACGCGCACCATCGTGGTGCATGAACCGGACGGACACACGATGGTCTCGGCGTCTCTGAATACGCGGAGAAAACGCTCCGCGCACGGCCGCGCTTCGTTCCAGAATCCGGAATTAAATGCCGGCTGACCGCAACAGGTTTGATCGTCAGGATAGTCAACCTCGCAGCCGACGCGCCGCAGCACTGTGACCGCATCAACGGCCACTTCAGGCTGAAGTTGATCGACAAAGCACGGCACGAAGAGTGAGACTTTGCGGGCCATCAGAAACCTGCGCGATTTTAGCAAACATGCAGCGCTGATGAACACTGATGCCAGGGATTGTGGCCCTTCCGGCGACCACAGGCACCCTCGCGAAATACCTCTGCTGTTATCTGCTCGCCGGTGGCACAATGCCGTTCATGCGCAGATACTCCACCAATTGCCCGTAATGATCCGAGATGTGCCAAACGGTTGCCGTTAGCGCCGCGAGCCGGTTAGGGCCCCAATACTGTCCAGGGTTTGGATGCAACAGGTTTCCAGAGTTCGTTTCGACAATAACCTTATCAATCTGCGCAAACGAATCGCGCAAATAAGCCATGATCTCTGCCTTGCTCTTAGCGGGGTTCGGGCCACCAAGATCACAGCGCTTCGGCGGCTTCTCTCCCGATATCTGCTTGGCCCATGCCTCATTGCCACAAGCCACGTGCTTTACCTGTTCGGCGAAGGTGCGTACGTTCTTAAACTCGCCTTGCGTCGGCTTAAAGCTCCATTTGTCTTCCGGCATGGCATCCGCCAAGGCTATGAAATCATGCTCAACGTCTTTCCAGATGAAATTGATTGAGTCAGGTATGGTCTTAGGCTCAGGCGGGCTCTGCTGCGCAAATCCTATTAATGAACTCATCAGCACGGCACCAGTTGTCAACGTTAGTACGCGGATCTGCATACGTTCCCCCAATCGCTTTTTCGCTGCGACATCATTCTTCAGAACGATACGGGATTTCGTTCTTGCGTACTGCTACATACAACGTCCTGGCCTGTTTCGCCGTTCGGCGCTCCAATCATCATTGCCACCAAGATACGACTACTACGCCGTAAGCTAAGTTCCTACTCGCAAGTTAGGGTAAATTGCTGAGTCAGTTCACTCTCAAGTCAGCCAAGTTCGCAGTGTTTCCGACGTTCGCAGCAATGCGTTGAAATAAGCCGTCCTCTCGATTACCTACGTACTCTTGTCGCTGTGGCCTGCGCCTGCGATGATCACTGTGCATTAACAATCTGGCTGGTGGTTTCGGGGGAAAGCACCCAGCCAGAAAGGGCTCTTAAACAGGCCTCGGTAAACGCCGAGGCCTGTAGTTGTTTTGGGATCAGTTTTAGTTTTCGCGCGCTTACATATTCCCTTCATCTGCGGAGGGCCCGTAGATGGAAGGAACCGGAATATCATTCAAACGCAGGTAAACACCCAGTTGCGCGCGATGATGAATCGTGTGGCTCATGATAAAGCTGCGCAATACCGCGATGCGCGGCAGGGTAAAGACGTTCTGGCCTTTTGAGAGCAATGACCACGGCTTCATCAGCTGGACGTCCGTTGCGCCGGCAATGTTTTTGCGCGCCGTGGCAACATTCTTATCAAACTCCGCCAGGACCGCATCCCGCGATTTGAGTTCAGTTGGAGGCGGCGCGGTGCTCACGTCAAACGAATCCGTGCCGAGGATCGCATCCGTCCAGCCGTTGATGGTAGCCAGGTGCGTAGCCAACCCGCCCAGCGTCGTTGACTTAGGGTGCGGCTTGAAACCTAGCTTGTTATCTTGGATCCGCTCCAGTGATTTGCGTGTGTTGGCCATCTCATGATCGAACTCAGGAAGGAGTGCCTGGCTGAAGTTCTTGCTGTCTTGGGGAAACGAATGGGGTTGTGCTGCCATGTTACCTCCTCATACATCGCTGATCAGATGATTGTACTCATCGGGCGACGCAAAAATTTTCTTGCACAACATTAAATATTTTCAAATGTTCTGCGATGCCGCCGCAGCCCTGATCGGCCCCCTCTCGCATTCCCCTCTGCGTTCTGCTACCGTTAACGGATTCGGAGGTGTCTCTTGTCGACGGCTACTCACAGCACCAAATCTCCTCGCCAGCTTTACTCCATGGCCAAGAGCCTGGGCATATGGGACCCTGCCAAAATCGACCTCACGGAAGACACAGGGCACTGGCAGAGGCTCAATCGCGAGCAGCGCGAGCAGCTCATCAAGGTTTGTGCGCTGTTTTATGAAGGAGAAGTAAGTGTCTCAGACACGCTGGCATGGTTCATGCTTGCCGTGCCGGAGCTGGAGCGTCGCATGTTTCTTTCCACCCAGATCTTTGAGGAGGTAAAGCACGCCGAGTTCTTTGAGCGCTACTTTCAGGAAGTTTGCGGCACCGTGGACACCACAGCCTACCTTGTGCCGGAATACAAGGGCGTACTCCTCGACGAACTTCGCCAGCGCGGCGAAGCCATCGGCGCTGCCCTCACCAACGGCAAGAACGGCGATTTGGGACTGTCCCTGACCCTCTTTGCCGCCCACTATATGGGCGTGGTTGAAGGCGTAATGGCGCTCACAGGATATGAGTTTTTTGAAGATCTGCTGGCCAAGACCGGCATGTTTCCCCGCCTGTTGGAAGGAATCAAACTCATCCGCGCCGATGAGGGCCGTCACCTGGTGCACGGCATGGATTACCTGCGCGAGCAGCTTGAGCAACACCCGGAATACGCAGCTCCGGTTCGCGAGCTGTTTATGCGTGAAGCCGCGAACATTCCCCGCCGGACCGACATTATCTTTACACCGAACCCACTCGGCCTGGATCGCAACCGCATTCAGGAGATTTCGTATGCGAACCACGCACAGCGCATGCGTGAAGCGGGTTTGGCGTAATGAGTTCTGAAAGCTGACCGGCGGCAAGGCCGTGTGGCGCCGACCCGCTTGCCTCGGGAGCGTTAACTGCTCTCGCCATTGATCGAAGCCCTTAAGCGATAGAAGCTCTTAAGCGGTTCGAAACGAAGCGACAGAGCCGGTTATATACTCATCGCGGTCTTCAACTGTTGTACTGATCCTGGGCCTTTGCTGAGTTTGGCGGTAACCGTGCAATTGCGGCCGCGTGCTTTGGCTTTGTAGAGTGCCTGGTCCGCCATCCGGATTACCTCCGTCGGCGTAAGGTGGTCACCAACGCACGCTGCCAGGCCAATGCTGACCGTCACGTTGGTGTCCTTCTTGCTGCCGCGTCCGATGCCCATTTTGCCTTTGCGCCGGCGATCTTTTCCTCGTACGGTGAATGTCGACTGCTCAATGATCTTCCGCATCCTGTCCAGATATACAAACACTTCTTCCGGGGACTTGCCGGGAAAGATCACAGCAAACTCTTCGCCGCCGTAACGATAGGCCCGCCCGCCGCCAGCAATGCGCGCCAGGCGCGACGCCACCAGCCGCAGAGCCTGATCGCCGGATTCATGCCCGTAGCTGTCATTGAATTTCTTAAAGTGGTCCACGTCCATCATGGCGATGCTGTAGGAATCGCCCAGCTTGAGCAACGCCTCATTGAGAGCGCGGCGGCTCGGCAGCTGAGTCAGTTCGTCCAGGTAAGCCATGGCATAAGAGGTTTCAATCAAAGCCACGATCAACGTCAGCCCACCGGCAGCAAAGTAAATGCCTTCCAGATGGTTGCCCCGGGCCATGGTGAGAGCCACAAAGGCCGCCACCAGGCTCCACAGCAGACTGCTTTCAACTGCTTTGTAGCGGCGAATAAGCGGGACCATAATCACCGCGGCTGCCAGAAGAAACGCCACCAGCGCCGGCTGAGAAAGCCCGCTCCAGTTCGACAGTGCCGGCGGAGCAAACACACGTCCCAGTTGCTCGGCGGCCGGAGAGAAAGCCGGCATGCACAGAATCCAGACGCCAAGAATCTGCAAAGCTACGATCGCCAGCCGCTTGCGTCCGGTCGGCGAGATGATGCCGCGCTCCTTAAGGAATGCGAGTACCAGCAGATTGAGCGGCAGGAGAAGCGCCGCAGCATTGGCCGTGATGCGCGCCGTCTCCGGCGAAAGCCGCGGGATCGCCCAGGTGAATGTCGCCTGGGCCAGAGTTAGAGCCAGCAAAGCGAAGAACAGACGACTACGGCGAAAAAATGCGCTCAGTGCCAATCCGGTACCAAACACCACTATGGGAAAGAACTGGACTATGCTGGATTTCGGATCCGAGAGAACACCCACGCGGATCAACAAGGCGGAAATAATCAGCAACAGGCTGCCCGGAAGAGTAAGCCGGTAGAGAATCTTAAAAACTTTCGCGTTTACCTTGATCACTGGTCAAACTCCAAGAGGTTGAAGTTTTACGCTTGTGTCTATAAGCCGTTTGTTTTTAGTGGCTTACAATTTTCTTCTCTTGCGCGTGGTCTAAGCAATATATAAACCCGCCCAGGGACCGAACAGATGCCTTTGGTGCCATGGCCTGTTTAGATTCCGTAGTAAAACTCTTGGGTTTTGTTGCTTTTGAAGAAACTGATAGTCGTCCGCTGTCTGGATTATTCGTGTCAAAACTAGGGCTGCCATGTAGAATTGCCCGCTGAAACTATCAACCAACTGAAGCCGTTGCAGTTGCTGTTTGCCGCGGGTCTTGAGGGACGCATTTTTGGCCGCGAAAAAGCATAACTTTTTGAAAAACCGAGGAGCAGGGTGCACATGAAATACGCCGCAGAGCTGTTGGGCACATTCGTTCTGGTATTTGCTGGGTTGACCACGGCCGTCATCGCGGGTGGACAGGTTCATAACGTGGGCGTGGCTATGGCGTTCGGCCTCTCCCTTTTGGCTATGGCCTATACTCTGGGACCGATTTCCGGGTGCCACATCAACCCCGCTGTCACCATGGGCATGCTGGTGGCACGCCGGATGAGCGCCAAAGACGCACTTGGATATTGGATCTCGCAAGCCATTGGCGGCATCATCGGCGCAGGCGTGGTGCTCTTTATCGCCAAAGGCGCTCCCGGAGGAGGCCTCGCTTCCCTGGCTGGCGCAGCTACTGGATATGGTGCCCACTCCCCGGGAAACTACAGCATGGCAGCGTGCTTCGTGGCCGAGATGTTCCTAACCATGCTCCTGGTTCTTACCGTTCTTGGCGCAACCGATGATCGCGCCCCCGCAGGCTTCGCTGGAATCCCCATTGGTTTGATCCTTACCGTGATCATTCTCGCCGGCATTCCGATAACCAATGGTTCGTTCAACCCCGCGCGCAGCATCGGACCTGCCGTCTGGGTGGGCGACTGGGCTTTGTCACAACTCTGGCTCTTTATCGTCGCGCCTCTGCTGGGCGGCGTGGTGGCTGCGATTCTTTATCTCGGCATCCGCATGCCCGGACCGATGATCTCCGCGCGCCAGGCCGAACATGCTCTTCCCAGCGAGCAGCGAGAGCGCCGGCAGACCAAATAACCCGCCAGTCCATTCCTGCAGAAGCGTCAAGAGGCGCGCTTTCGCCGCGCCTTTGCATTTTGAGAGCTTCTCTTTCCATTGCGTTTCCAGCTAACGCTCTTCCGCCTGGCCCAGTCCAATGGATCGTGAAGTGAAGTACCCTATTTTGCTCTATGGCTATTCGACAAATGCCTTGTTACAATGGCTGTGTGAAAACCCAAGAGCAACGCGATCTCTTTCCCGGCGCTTTGGAAATGATGATTCTCCAGACACTCAAGCACAAGGCCATGCACGGGTATGCGCTGGCCCAGCACATCAAACAGAGTTCCAACGACCTGTTGCAGGTCGAAGAGGGCTCGCTCTACCCAGCTCTGCAACGGATGCTGAAAGCGGGCTGGGTAAAAGCGGAGTGGGGCATCTCGTCAACCAACCGTCGGGTACGAACCTATCAGCTGACTCCGGAAGGGCGTAAACACGTACAACGCGAAGTCTCCAGCTTTGAGCGCATGCTGGAAGGCATCACACGTGTTCTGGCGCCCGCAAAAGCGAGGTAATCGCAATGACATGGCTTACGCGGATTCTCTCCCGTCGGCGCGAATTGAACAATCTCTCCGAGGAGATGGCCGAGCATCTTCAAGAGAAAGTTGAAGAACTGGTGGCTGGCGGGATGTCGCAGGCGGAAGCCGAAAATGCAGCCCGCCGCGAGTTCGGCAATTTTCTCTTGATCGAAGAACGCGGCCGCGAGGTCTGGCAGTGGAAAACGCTCGAAGCCATCCTGCGCGACACAAAATACGCTCTTCGGCAGTTGCGTCGCAATCCCGGATTCAGCCTCGCGGTCTTATTAACGCTTACGCTCGCTATCGGAGCTAACACCGCGGTGTTCAGCGTGGTGAACGGGCTGATGCTGCGTCCGCTTCCCTATCCTGAAGCAAATCGCCTGGCCGCCGTGATGCGGCACCGGGGCAAGGTCGCCGACAAGAGCTTCTTTGACGAAGATGAGGCGGTGGATGGAGAAACCCTGAAACTCATCGGCGACAACGTTCCCACTGTGCAGGCTGCGAGCTATTCCTTTGCCTCGAGCGGCGTCAACCTGCAGACTGAGACCGCGGTCCGTTATATTCAAAATCAGCGTGTCTCAGCCGGTTATTTTGAAGTGCTTGGCATTCGACCCATTCTGGGGCGCACCTTTACTTCCGAAGAGGACCGGCCACACGGTCCTAAGGCCGTGCTTCTGAGCTTTGAGCTATGGAGGTCCACGTTCGGCTCAGATCGGAACATTCTGGGTAAGGTGATTGCGCTCAAAGGCGAACCTCAGGTTGTGGTGGGCGTGTTGCCTGCGAACACGCACGTGAACGCACCGGCAGATCTCTGGACTCCACTGCAGCCAAGCCCGACAGGCGAAGGCGGGGGGGAAAACTATCACGTTGTGGCGCGTTTGAAGGAGGGCTCAACGTGGGATCAGGTCAACGCCCAGCTCGCCGTGCTGAAGCCGCCGTCATTCATACAATTCGCCAAAGACAATCCGGAGAAAGAGGAATTTCTTGTCAGCCATCCGCTGCAACAGGCCCTCGCGAGCCAGGCGCACACACCAATGGTGATTCTGATGGCGGCAGTGGGCTTCATTCTGCTGATTGCTTCGGCCAACTTAGCCGGCCTCATGCTGGTTCGAGTTATGCGTCGAAGCGGCGAACTGGCGACCCGGCTGGCGCTTGGAGCCACGCCAGCCTCTATTCTGCGCCAGCTCATGATGGAGCCGCTGATCCTTGCCTTAGCCGGCGGTGTGGCAGGCGTAGCGATGGCCGAAGCCGGCATGAAACTTCTGACCAGCCTGCTGCCGGACTCCATGATGCCCGTGGGAGGGTTGAGCATAGACGGAACCGTACTGATGTTTGCTCTGGCTGCGTCGATTTGTGCGTGTCTCCTGATTGGAATTTTGCCGGCGCTCGAAATTCGCAAAGTGGAACTCCGTCCTTCTATGAACTTTCTGGCAAGAGGCAACGCCGATGCAACGCGCCAGCGTACTCGGCAAGCCCTGACCGCCGCCGAGGTTATGCTCACCGTCGTGCTGCTGTCGGGTTCCGGGCTTCTGATTCGGACGCTTGTCCATCTGCAGACTTTGCCGCCAGGCTTTGATGCCACGAACGTCATGACCGCTCAGCTCTCGCTGGATGATGCGCGTTACCATAACGCTCCGGCTTTCCAGAGGTTGCTGCAGCAATCACAGGGGGCCATGAAGCGCATTCCAGGAGTTGAATCGGCAGCCGTGGGACTCAGCCTGCCTTTTGAACGGGGTCTAAATGACGGCTTCTCCATGGTTGAAGGCCCTGACGCGGGTAAAAGCTACATGAGCAGCTCCGTTTACGTGACGCCCGAGTACTTTCGCGTCCTTCGCATTCCGCTGCTGGCGGGGCGCGCCTTCACCGATGGCGACACGGCAACCAGCGAGCCGGTTGCAATCGTCAACGAGTCATTCGCGAAACGGTTTTTTCACACCACAGACGTGGTTGGCCGCCATATCCGTCTAGGCAAGCCCACTGCGGTGATCGTGGGCGTGGTGGGTGATGTGACGAAACAACCTGGCTTGTTCCAAACGGCCCCTCTTTCCACGGAGATTACGTATTATTTTCCCGCTGCGCAGGTGCCGGGTCCTTTTCTGGGACTTCTCCATGTATGGTTCCAACCAAGTTGGGTAGTGCGCACACAAGGTCCAGTGAATGGCCTTACAGAAGCCATGCAGAAGGCGATGGCGGAAGCCGATCCTTCACTGCCCTTTGCCGGTTTCCATCGCCTGGATGAGCTACAGGCTGAAGCACTACGAAAGCAGCGATTTGAAGTGCTGCTCCTCAGCGCGTTGGCTGGCCTGGCCCTGTTGTTGTCTCTGGTAGGAATCTACGGGCTGGTTTCCAACATGGTGGTTCAGAGAACGCGGGAAATCGGGATCAGGATGGCGCTGGGAGCCACTGTGCGTCGAGCCATGGTTGAGATCGGCGTCTCAGGGATGATTGCCGTGGGATTGGGCCTGGCAGGCGGGCTAGGGCTGGCTGCAGTCTCGCTCCGGCTTATCAAGAGCGAGCTATACGGCGTAAAAGCCTACGATCCTTTGACCTTCGCGGCGGTGCTGGGACTACTTGTGCTGGCCGCTGCGCTGTCGGTATTCGCGCCGACGTTGCGGATTGCGCGCATTGATCCGGCGTCGACCCTCCGGGCAGAGTAAGTCGTTCAGCGGCGAGGCCGGATGTGCGGTTTGGAGCAACGGACTTTCAAACCAATGGGACCAGCGGCCTACAGCGGGTTTGGAGCGAAGCGACATAAAAAATAAAGGCGGCCGAAGCCGCCTTTGTTTGAAAAAAACTGTGCGTTTACAGAGGACGAACGTTCTCTGCCTGCCAGCCTTTCTTTCCTTTGGTCACAGTGAATTCAACCGCCTGACCGTCTTGCAGGCTGCGGTATCCGTCAGACTGAATGGCGGAGAAATGCACGAAGACATCTTCCCCGTTTTGGCGTGAAATAAAACCAAATCCCTTAGCGGCGTTGAACCACTTAACTGTTCCTTGTTCCATTTTTCTTTTTCCTGATGTGTTGATTTTGACGCTGGAAAGATTTATCGATTTTCGGCAGGAGAGGCTCTTGCAGAAGGTCAACAATTCAATTCTAACGCAGCTCTAAGGTAACACACTGAGCAGCAGAATGCACGTAAATACGTTCGATGACCTGAAACCGGCTGCTGTTGCAAGCGCTTGGAAGTGTCCAAAAGGCCTAAGGTTACGCATCATGCGATAAAAAGCGACACTCTGGAATTGATGGCTGCAATTGGTCGCATGGGGAGTACAATTTTTCTGAGGACCCCATGCGAGATTCGCCTCCGAGCTTGATCGCCGGGCCGACTTTGGTTTTTCAAAGCGCCAAAGGAAGCGGCGGAAGCTTTGTTTGTTCGGTCTGCAAGAGAGATTTCCAGACCGCCAATCCTTTGGAAGCCTTTCAGATTTTCGCACGGCATCAGCGAGCTTGCTCGTCCGCCCGCAAGCCCCGATTCAAACCTGCTCTGGCTCAGTAAGAGGTATATCGTTCAGCGGTAGTATCCTTGTCTGGCCTCTACCACTACGTTCCCCAGCTCCTTCTTGACTGCCGGTGAAAGCTTCACGGTAATCGCGCAATACTTCCCCTTCGGCTTTTGTGCAGATGGATGATAGCCAAGGCTGTAGCGCATGCGCAGGTCATCGATCAGAGCAGCCAGCTTGTCGTCGAGCTCTTTCTTTTTGTACTCGATCACCTGTCCGCCGGTGGCTGCGGCGTATTTATTCACTTCGCCCGGGGGATGCAGCATACGCTCGGCAGTATGAGCCATGAGCGACTGCTCGCCGTCCACGGAAAGGTCGCTCTGCTTGACCAGGGAGCAGACGACCGTGTTGGTCCGCGAAAGCTCCATCAGGGCCTCCTGCAGCGAATGCGGCATGGAACCCTTCAAACTGCGCCGATAGCGCATGGGGATTGAGTCTTCTGATGGTATGTTTGGCACATCGTCGGTCAACCAGATGATCACGCGGCGGCTCGACGGATTCTGCCCTTTCGCCAACTGCCCCGCAGCCTGATAGATCCCTTCATTGAAAAAGGCAGCTTCGTCGCTCTTCATGGCGCTGGCTTTTTCGATTGCGGCTGCGACCAGCACGCGGTCCGTTGTCGCCGGCTGAAGTACCTGCGTTGAGGCGGCATAAACCATCACGGTAACTTCATCTTCCGGTTTCAGATGGTCGAGCGCCTCCTTTGCTCCTTCTGCCAGGGATTTCAGTACCGGACGCACGCTGTCAGTGAGATCAAACAGGATAACGATGGAGAGCGGCAGCTTATCCTGGCTAAACGAGCTGATTTTCTGAGGAACTTTATCTTCGAAAACCTGAAAGTCATCTCGCGTCAGCGATGGGGTAACGTGCCGCGTCTTCTTGCTCACAACCTGCGCATCCACCTGTACCACACGGACGTCGAGCCGGAAAACCGGCTGGTCTGATACAGCGGTTTGCGCGCGCAGCGCGGCTAGACTCGGCAGTCCGCAAAGCAACAAGGTGAGGGCCCGGGCACGCATGATGAAACAAAGATAGGACGATTTGAAGCCAGAGTCCAGCATTCATGCGTAGGTTCCTGAGAACAATACGCGGTTCGCACTGGATCAACGAATTGCTCTACACTCGTTGACCGGTAGTCCAATTGTGCCCGCGGACGTGGAACTAAAGGCACCTCGAGCGCCAATAAGAGCGGTAGCATTCCTACTGTGCTTTGAGAGACTCAGTCATCCGCCGAGCCCACAGCGCACTTTGGATTCGGCCAGCGATGCGCCGTACCCATTGAGTCAGAGCACCTGGGCGCACTCCAAAATTGTGGATTTCGATGTCGCAGCATTTTTGCTGTCCCGCTCTCCATAGAGCGAAAAGAGATGCCATGCCGGCGTTGTCGATATGAAACACCTCGGCAAAATCCAACATGATCCGGGAAGTCACCGTAGCCCCCTTGCCCCGAGAAACCGGTATAACCCGGGACCGTATTTCCTGTTCAAACCACTGAGCCGACCTGGTGGTGATCTGCCCTGAACAATACACGATGGTTTCTTCGCTTTTTTCGTCCAAAATAAAGTGCAATCCTGGACCGGACGTCATGTTGTTTTTCATCATGGTGCTTTTCATAGCAACTCCTTATTACGTTTGGCCGGCCGTAGGACGGCGTTTTAGCAACAGAACCCCCTGCACCTGACTGGAAGGACCAGCAGGCCGTCGACATCGAACCCGAATTTCGCCTTCTACTGATAAATGCGGCGTGGCGGGAGGAAATGGTCCAACAAAATGTTGTTTTGGGAAAATAAGTTGGCTATGCTGTTCACGATTTTTTGCGCGCCTCCACGAGGCGAACCGTTGCAAGCGGAAATCGCACCATGGAGTTGTCATCAGCGGTCATGTCTCAGCCGGTGCATCAGCCCGTGAACGAATTGATCGCCAAGTGGGCAGAAGGCGACCAGGAGGCGCTCAACGCGCTGGTTCCGCTTATCTATAAGGAACTGCATTCTCTGGCCCACTGGTATCTGGCCAAAGAGCGCTCCGCCCATACCTTGCAGACCACGGCGCTGGTGAATGAAGCGTACATTCGCATGGCTCAGCAAGGGCCGTTTCAAACGCAAGACCGGCAACACCTTATCGCCATCACAGCACGCCTGATGCGCCAGATCCTCGTCGACTATGCGCGCAGCCATGGTGCCGACAAAAGAGGTGCTGATCTTCTCGTGTCACTCGCCGACGGTGTCGACGTGGCCCTGGATCGTAGCACCGATGTCCTTGCAGTGGACGATGCTCTCACGCAGCTTTCGCGGCTCGATCCGCAACAGGCCTTGCTTGTGGAGCTGCGGTTCTTCGGTGGCATGACGCTGGAAGAGGCCTCGGCGGTTTTAGGCATATCCACCAGCACGGCGAAGCGCGAATGGAATATCGCAAAGGCATGGCTCACTCGTGAGCTGAGGAAGGGAAACGATGGAGCAAGCGGAGAACTGGGCAAAGGTTAAAGAACTGTTTACCGCCGCCTCGGAACTTGACAGCGATCAGCAAGAAGCTTTTCTGCGCAATGCGTGCGGAGCGGACGATCGCCTCCTTGCAGAAGTCAATTCATTGCTCGCAGCATATCGCGACCCTGGGAGCCTGTCAGAGAGCCCGTGGCAACGTCGAGCCGCGGGAGAGGCCAGCGTGCCGGCTGAGATTGGTCCCTACCGGCTCATCAGAAAACTTGGGGAAGGGGGCATGGGGCAAGTCTGGCTGGCGGAACAGACCAGCCCCTTCCGGCGTCAGGTGGCCATCAAGTTTCTGCGTGCGGGGATCTTTAGCGGTTCACTGCTGCAGCGTTTTCAATGGGAGCGGCAATCGCTGGCCCTGATGGACCATCCCGCTATAGCCAAGGTGTTTGACGGAGGCTCCACGCCCGCAGGCGAGCCCTATCTTGTCATGGAATATGTCCCTGGGCTGCCGATCACGGACTATTGCGACTCCAGAAAGCTAACGATTCCAGAGCGGCTTGAACTCTTCATCCGGGCGTGCGAAGGCGTACAGCACGCGCATCAGAAATCCATCGTTCACCGTGACCTGAAGCCGGCAAATATTCTGGTGGCGGAAATCGACGGCAGTGCCATGCCGCGAGTCATCGACTTTGGACTAGCTAAAACTCTGGCGCTGATCGACGACGAGACAATTCAGCATACCCACGCAGGCGGTCTTCTGGGAACTCCGGGATATATGAGTCCGGAACAGGCAGACTCCGGAGCAGAAGATGTAGATACGCGTACCGACGTCTATTCACTCGGCGTGATCTTATACGTCCTGCTTACCGGTTCTCTGCCGTTCGAGGTAAAAGGGAAAACGGTGCATGAGGTATTGCGTCAGCTGCGGGAACAGGACCCGCCTCTCCCCAGCACCAGGATACAAACGGAGAAAGACGCTACGCCGGAGGCCGGCGCGCGGGGCACCAGTCCAGGACAACTTCGCGCCGTGTTGAAGGGCGATCTGGGTTGGATTGCCATGAAGGCGCTGGAAAAGGACCGCAACCGGCGTTATCAAACTCCTTTAGAAATGGCCGCGGATATTCGCCGCTTCCTCAACAATGAGCCCATTGTGGCGCGTCCGGTCAGCGCCGCTTACCAACTCAAAAAATATGTACGCAGGCACCGCGTGGGCGCCGCTTTTGCCGTAGCCATGGCTCTAGTCGTAGTCGGTTTCACCTTCATGCAGGCGAGACAGCTGCGGCGCACCACCCGCGAGCGCGATCGCGCCGACCGAGTCACAGAGTATATGGCGAATATGTTCAAGGTCTCCGACCCAAGCGAGGCGCGCGGCAATACCATCACTGCCCGGGAGGTTCTAGACAAAGCGTCCAAGGACATTGATTCCGGACTGACTCAGGATCCCGAGCTTCAGGCCCAGATGATGGTCCTGATGTCGCGAGTCTATCAGTCACTGGGTTTGTATTCCCGCTCAGAAACGTTGGCCAGACAGGCTGCCGCCATTCGTACTCGCGTTCTTGGACCTGAACATCCGCAAACGCTGGAAGCTATGGACCGGGTGGAATGGGCGCTCAATCTAGAGCGCAAAGCCGCAGAAGCTGAGAAGCTGGAGCGGGAGACGCTGGCTATCCGGCGGCGGGTCCTTGGCGACGACGATCCCAACACAGCGAGATCCATAGCCTATCTTGCCTGGAGCATTCAGGACCAATTACGGTACGCCGAGGCGGAGCCCTTAGCACGGTCGGCCTTCGATATTCGGCGCCGCCGCCTCGGGCCAGAACACCAGGACACTTTAGAGTCGATGAGAGACTTGGCCATCAGTCTCGAAATGACCGGCCGCACCGAGGAAGCGGAGAACCTGTTGCGCGATGCACTCGAGATCCGGCGCCGCGTGCTCGGCAATGACCATCCTGACACACTGACGCTCATGGGCAACCTGGCGTTCACGCTGAGGCGGGAAGGCCGCTACCCGGAGTCCGAGAGACTGCTGCGCGAGGCACTCGAGATCCGGCGCCGCGTCCTCGGTAATGACCATCCGGGAACGGCGTCGTCCCTGAGCGATCTCGCGCTCACGCTGATGCTTCAACGCCGTTACCCCGAGGCGGAGAAATTGTTGCGCGAGGCAGCCGATATCAACAGCCGCATGCTCGGTAATGACCATCCCAATACAGTGCATTCCATGCAACGCCTGGGGGGCACGCTGATGTACGAAGGCCACTACCGCGATGCGGAGATCGTGCTGCTCAAAGTAATTGATGTCCAGCGCCGCGTTTCCAGCAAAGAGCTTCCGACGACATTGACCAACCTGGGAATCACTTTGGCACACGAAGGCCATTACGCCGAGGCAGAAAGGTGCATGCGCGAAGCGATTGAAAAGGCAGTCCAGGTTCTGGGTCCGGAAAGCCCGGACACAGCTGAGGTGTGGTACGGCCTTGCTTGTATCGAGGCCCTTGGCGGCAAGACTCAGGCCGCTCTTAGGCATTTGAATCATGCGGTCGAACATGGCCTGCCCACGAGATCTCTACTCGCCATGGCGACGGAGCCGGAGCTTAAACCTCTTCAAGGTGACGCGCGCTTCAAACAGCTGGTGGCTCAGGCAAAGGAGCGGGCTGCGAAACACTAAATCACTTATTTCTCTTCCGGCGGCCGAACGTGGCGGAAAGCCCGCCACAGCAGACCGTCATAAACGATCTTCAGTCCCCCGCCCAGCAGCAACGGAGCCGAGAATGCCACCTGTTGCATAAAAACGCCGGCCACAGATGATGCGGCAGCCCACGCCGCATTGCGGGTGAGGTTGGTAACCCCGGCAGCGAATGTTCGCTCCTCCGGTCTGACCACCGCCGCCACGTACGATTGCCGCGTGGGCACGTCCATCTCCACCAGGGATTCGCGCAGCAAAAACAGCACCACTGCCCACCGCGCCGAGGGCATGAACGCGGCCATGATCAGGAACACGCTGGAAGGCAGGTGCGTGAAAACCATGGTCTTGATCAGCCCGATCCTTCGCGCCAGCCAGGCTGCTCCCAGGTGCGAAAGCGCGTTCAAGACATGCACGGTGAAGAAAAGCAACGCCAGCTTGTTCTCCGCGATGCCGAAACGGCGGAAGAACCAATACGAGACCAGCGCGTCAGTCAGGAAGCCGCCGCCGAGAGAGTCAATCGCAAAAAGGCTGGAGAGCCTGATGACCGTTGCTTTGGTCTCCGGCGAGACGTTGGCCACAGCCCGTCCGGGCAGACTGATCCGTGGGATCTCCACCGCCGGCGTGAGCAGCAGGTAAACCATAGCGCTGGTCAAATGCAGTGCCGCATAACCGATGAACAGCGCACGATAACCCTCGGCAAGCGTCACGCCCCATAGGCGCTGTGCCAGCAACGGAAAGCCCGCCGCAAGGGCGCCGACTGCCCCGCTGGCGTCCAGCACCACGCTATACCAGGCCAGCGTCCATGTGCGCTTTCGATCGCTGACCAGCCCCGGGATGACCGCCTGCTCCAACGCGAAGGATGGACTTCGGTCTGAACCCATACCGTTGATCATGCCGGCAAAGGCCAACACCAGTAGCGGCAGAAGTCCAAAATGAAAAATGAGCGGCGTAGCGCCAAGCGCACTCAGCAGCGCAAACATCACCAGTGTCCGCTTGCGGCCCAGATGATCCGCGCGCAGGGTGATGAAGACCGTTCCTGCGGCCGCGCCGGCCAGGCCGGCTGCGATCACCAGACCGATCGATGCAGCAGAAAAGCCTTCCCGCGACAGGAACACGCCAAGAACAACGCCCAGCAATCCGATATTGAAGGAGCGCAGCCACGCTGCGGAATAGATGACTAGAAGATTGCGAGTGGATTGGCGTTCCATGAAGTTCGCGTTTTATCGCGGCCCGGCCACGTGCGGCACCTTCCATAAGACAACTGCCAGGCAAACCAGCACCACGATGAAATACGTCATGATAAAGCTGCTGGGTTCTTCGGGTTCGTCACGAGTAAAAAGCCGGAAGCCGGTACAAGCGGCAACGATCCAAAACACCACGTCGTGGAGGGCGTAACCAAGCACCGCGCTTACCAGCAGAATGACTCCACGCTGGATCTTGTTGAGAGCATATGCTGCGCTGCCGCCGTCAAGTATCCAGATCGGCGCCAGGTTGAGGAGGTTGAGCCAGGCTCCCGTTCGGGCCAGGGCACTCCATAACCCGTTCCCGGTTGTATACCAGAGCACCCCGCACACCGCCGCAGACAGAAACCCTGCCAGCGGCCCGGCAAGGCTCACTGCTGCACGGGTCTCCAGCGTGACCCCGATCGCTTTCCAGCGCACATAGGCGCCCAGCCCGGGCAAAAACACAGGCATTTCAGCCGGCAGACCACGCCGTTTGACGTCAACAAAGTGGCCCATCTCGTGGATCAAAATCAAAACCGCGAAGCCGATACCAAATTTTGGTCCCCACGCGGCCCAATAGATTGCAATGAAGGCCGCAAAGCTGAAGAGGAACTTGAATTTGAAGATGGCCAAAAGGAACGTTTTGAATTTGGCTAGAAATAGCGCGACCGGCGCCAGAGGTCCCAGCCATTTGGCCCATTTCGGCTTTGCCGCTGCGGCGGGTTGGTTCGACGGTGGTGCTGGTGCTCCGTTGCGTGTTTCCAACTCGCGCACATGATCGCGAATCCAGGCCGCTTGCTTTGATTTCGGCGGTAAGAGCGGTAAACAGGCTAGCCAGCGCTCACGGGCGGCCGGCAGGTCGCCATCAGCCTCCAGGACCCGCGCATGGGCCGCCTGTTGCTCCATCTGATCGGCATGGACCAGGGTGAAGCACTGTGGGCATTCCAACGCTCCAGCAGCTAGCGGGAGAGCGCAACGCGCACATTTCTGATCTATTTGGAAAGAGGACTGGGACACGAATTTGCCAATGTTTCTACCTGCATCATCTCATAACAGAAGCAGGCGCCGCGTTGTCATAAGGGCCCTCGATATTTGCGGTTCCGCGCCCCTGCGTGAGCCTCCAAGCAATACGAATGCCCACGAATAGAATGACCAACCCGATTACGCCATGGAGCGGATCCTGGAGTTCGAGGAATGGAGAAGCTAATCCCAGTAACGCCAAGGTGAGCAAAGCAGTTCCAAGACTCATTTTGGCGTTTGGCTCCGTCTCTGAATCGCCGTGGGGCGCAGCTTGCCCTTCTCCAGACGGCTGTGAGTTGCTTTGGACTGCGGGATTTGCGGCGGTCTGCTCGGATCGGCTTGCAAGAGCTATCGGAATTGCAGCTAAAGAAACTGCTGCGTAGGTAAGAATTACAGCCGTGATTTGGTATCTGCGGCCGCCGACGCCGTTCGAGCCTTTCAAGATTGCCTTCCCGATCAGCCAGCCGACGGCCAGAGAGATGTATCCGATGTAGAAATGAGTAACAATCGTGAAGCCGGCGTAGAGAACCAACCCGATAACCATCGCAACGAGGCCGAAAACCAACCCGCGAATGTACAATGCGTGACTATCTTGCGGCAATCTGAGGCGGATCTGTTCGGTACAACCCTCGCACGCCATTCTGCCATTCACGCGATAGTAACGTGCAGTCAGGTGCTGATTGCACGCAGCGCAGCGATCCCCACTCGGCGCTTCAGCATACTCAGCGGTCGTGAACTGCGGCGTAGGATTCGAATAGTTTTGATCTGACATTTTGCCAGAAGATACCATGATCTAAGTTCCCAGCAAAGACAATTCCACCCAGTAATTTGTAGTGGAATCTTGAACTTAGCCCGGGCCTGTGACTTACTCCAGTTCAGCGCTGATCGTGTACTCGCCGGCGGAGCCATCCCAGATCACGTGCAGAACATTTGGCTTGCAGCAGACCTGGCAGTCTTCCACATAGCTCTGGCGCGACCCGGCGGAGACATCCACCTGGGTCTCATTCCACTCCCCGCACCCTGCGCATTGGAAACCAGCAAGCATGACCCAACTCTATCGTAAAGCAAAAGCGGCCAGCCTTTTGGGCTGACCTCTCTTGTTGGACCTACCACTTTTGATCGGCTGATTTAAGATTTGCACAACATCGATCTGAAACAACTTTCTATACGCGTGCTCCTGCAGCAACACCTGCGGCTTCCACGTGAGCGTTTTGTGCCTGTGCTATCACGCCGAAGTAACGACGATAGGAATAAAACACCCCCATCATCACCGGCAGCACGGCCAGCGGAACTTGCCAGTCGATTCCCTGCCCCGCAGTCAATGCCAGGCCAGCCACTCCGGCGCTTGCCACAAGATAAACAAATGCCAGCTGGAACATCTCCTTCCAGACCAGTACGAAATTAGCTTTTTCCGTCAGCGAAATCACCACAGCCACAATCGCTGTGTTCACCAGGAAGTAGCCGGTGGCCGCGACGGCAAGCCGCAGGGCCGGCGAAGCAATCAACGGAGCGATCGCCGGTGAAACATAGGTAAGCCGCGCGACCGTAACCGCCAAGGTAATGGTGCAACAGTTAAATGCCAGTTGCACCGGGTTGAGTTTTTGCCTGTCCCATGACAGACACTGCGCAAAGGTACTGACAAACCCTACGATCACTGCTTCAGCCGTACCCAGAATCGCAGCCGCCATCAGGATGAAGGGCAGGTTCACTGACATGGTCCCGGTTAAACTCGGCAGCTTGACTTTAAGCTTTGCTGCCACCACCGCCAGTACCACGATCGCAACAAACCGCGGCGTCGACAGCGATTGGACGTTGAGCACAGCTTTCCCAACGAGCAGGAAACCCGAAACAATGATCAACGCCACAAAAATTCGCGCTGATAATGCTTTCGGCATGCCTAGTCCTCTCCGTCCTCCGAATCGTTCAGGCCCGCGAGTGAATCTGCGCCCCACACAATCGAGTTGCCCCAGATAATGCTGTTTCCGGTGACATTGGCCTGGCCCCAGACAATCGAGTTGCCCCAGACTATGGAGTCCGAAAGAACCGCACTGCTGCCCCAGACGATTGAGTTGCCCCAAACAATGGAGCTGCCCCAGGTGATGCTGTTGCCCCAGGTAATCGATTGGCTGTTGGTGAGCGTTACTGTCCCCGTCGTCGAATCAAAGTTCACAATAGGTGATGGCGCGCCGCCATTTGCTACATCAGTGCTGTTCAACGCCGCATCAATATCGAGATATCCGGCGCCAATGGTAAACACGTCGTATTGTGAAAAATGACCTTGCCCCTTGCTGTCGTATCCCCAGCTGTTAACCGGGTAGCCCTTCCAGGCAGTCTTCATCATGCGCGCCTTGACGGTGTCAGGCGTAAGCGTTGGATCTTTTTGGGCCATCAGGGCCGCAGCTCCGGCCACGATGGGTGTCGCCATGCTGGTGCCACTGAGACGCAGATATTTGCCGGATTGTCCGGTCGTGCATACGCCCTGCACGCAGGTCGTAATCGGCAGGATATCCATACTGGTCAATGTATCCACCAGGTCGCTGCCTGGAGACGCCAGGGAAATAATGCGATTACCCGGTGCTACCAGATCAGGCTTCACTACATGGTCAAGCAAAGTTGGGCCCTTAGAGCTGTAGCTGGCCACCGTGTCATCGACGCGGCTGGGCGTGCCATTGGTCTTGGTTGCGCCAACGGTGATCACGTTGGGATCATTGCCGGGTGAGTTGATAGTGGCATAGCCCTGAGTTCCAAGGCTATTGTCGCGACCGGAATTGCCCGCAGCTACAACCACCACGATTCCGGATTGCCACGCCGCTTCCACGGCCTGGCAGACCGGATCAAGCGTGTAGTATTCAAACACCGGCCGGCCCAGCGAGAGATTGATGACGCGAATGTTGTAAGTACTCTTCAGCTGAATGGCCCGCTGAATCGCGGCGATCACCTGGCTGTCAGTGCCGGCGCCTGTGGCATCAAGAACGCGCAAATTGATGATGCTGGCATTCGGCGCAATGCCGATATATTTGGCCGGATAACCATTCTGCGAGTCATGCCCGCTGCCGGCCAGAATTCCGGCAACGTGCGTGCCATGTCCATACGCGTCATTCGTGCTGGCATCGCCGGGAATGAAGCTCTCGCTATAAACAATGCGCGAGGCCAGGCCGCTGGTATTCTGCAGATCGTCATGATTGAAGACACCGCTGTCGATGATGGCTACACCGACTCCTGTTCCATCCAGGCCAAATTGCTGCGTAGCAACATCACCCATCACTGCAGGAATATCATCATCCGGACCATTTCCGTTCCCGTTACCGCCGTCGAACCAGGCCACCTTGTTCGGACGGTCAGGAGTCACATACGCTACGTCAGGATGGTTCTGCAGCCACGCCAGTACCTTGACGGGAATGCGATAGGCCGCCCCGTTGATGTGCTCCAGCGAAAACTTCAAGCGTCCACCGCGCGCCGCCAGGTCGGCAAAATGCTGCGCTTTGGGCGTCTGGTTGAACTGGATGATCACGTCGACCGTTCCGTCAGGGTTGACCGGAAAATTGGCCAAATCGGCGGCGAGTTTTCCGTGCGCGCCATGTCCCCCACTTGCCTGGGCCGCCGCTGGAAACAGCGCGAGGATTACGGCCACTGCAAGGAGATGGACGAACCAACTTACTCTTCGTTTTGCAAGGTCTCGCTCGTTGAATCTCATAAATGTAGAACCCCGGAAGTCGTTCTCAACCACAGAGAGTTTTTAGGAGCCCCAAACTGCTGACGCCATTACATTCACGGCACCATGGAGGGTTGTTACTGCGAGGGTGTGGCCAGCGATAAGCGCCAGCGCTGCACCCAGAACAAAAATCACAACTTTCGATCGGAAAGACATTGCCGAACCTCCGCTACTCTCTATTGCAACCAGCAAGCCAGAGTGTTACGAAAGTAAGCTATTGATTCTAATGGCCTTATTTGTCCTTATCTGACCCTCGGTGTGACAGTACTGGCCGCAATTGTGACAGGATGATTCGCGGCTGATGCTTGTAACTAGTTGTAACAGATAGACTTGAACCACCTGTGACACATGCGACAGATGGAAACTTGAGACATCTTGGCCAAACAGACACAGGGCCAAAGCACAAAAGGAACTCTAAGTATCAGAAAATAATCAGGATGTCTTAAGTAGAGCGCAGCGCTTCTTCGATCTCGGCGGGGCTGGGAACGGAAGGTAGCGACGCAATCAGTTTTTGTGTGAATTCATGCTGGGGACTGAAGAAGATGGCTTGCGGCTTGTTGCACTCCACAATCGTACCTTGGTGAATGAGCGCAATACGGTGGCAGAGGCCGTAAGCCGAAAGCAGATCGTGCGAGATGAAGAGCAGGCTCATGCCTAGCCGGCGATTCAGGTCCGAGAACAGCGCCAGGATCTCAGCCTGGGTGACTGCATCGAGTGCGCTGGTGGGTTCGTCGGCAATCAGCAACGCGGGCCGGTGCAGAATAGCCATGGCGATCAATACCCTCTGTGCCTGACCCACGCTGATCTCCGACGGATATCGGCGTAGAAACTCTTCCGTTGCCGGCAGGCTTGCATCCATCAGAGCGCGGAAGATGCCTTCCTCTTGATGTTTCCGATTGCCGTTGCCGTGTAGCTTCCACGCTTCTTCCAGCTGCGTTCCCAGCCGCAACGCCGGATTCAAAGACGACATGGGACTCTGCGGCACAAAGGCAATCTCCTTGCCCCGAAGCTTGCGCCAATCGCGTTCCTTCAGCGTCAGCAGGTCACGGCCATTCCAGCGAATCGTTCCATGTGCTTTGCCGCCTTTCAAATTCAACAAGCCCAGAATAGCCAGCGCCAGAGAGCTCTTCCCGCAGCCGCTGTGGCCTACCAATCCCAACACTTCTCCCTGGTACAGCTCAAGGCTCAGGTTTTCAAGCACCGGCGGCTTGTCCTTGTAACTGATTGTCAATCGTAGCGAGAGAAGGTTCATAAAATTCCTAGTGCGACTGCGCCAGGGCCAGGGTTTCAACGTTCCAAAAGGTTTGCGGACTAAAGACGCTGGGTTCGGTGTTCTTTACCGTAGGAGCAATCGCAACCAGCGCATCCTTGTTCACCAGGTAGATGAACGGCTCCTGTTCCCACTCAATTTGCTGCACACGGTCCCAATACTGTTTGCGCTTGTGTTGGTCGCCGGACGCGGCTTGCGCCTTCATCAGCTTGTCGATCTCCGCCTCCCAGGGGGTTGCCGGGGTCTTCTGGCTTGGATTCCACTGGTGGTTGTCTGCCGAACTCAACCACACCGCCATTTGCCCGTTGGGATCCAGATCGACCTTCTGGAAGCCCAGCAGACAAGCCTCATAGTTGAAGGTTTGCGTCATCCGCTCCAGCAAAGAATTGAAATCGAGCGTAACCACGTTGACCTTGATGCCAATTTTTTTGAGGTCCTGCTGGATCATGGTAGCCATGCTCTCCCGCGCGCGATTGCCCGCGTTGGTCACGATGGAGAATTCCACGGCGTTGCCGGCTCTATCGCGCAGCGTGTCACCCTGCAGATGGAAACCGTCCTGCTGCAACCGTCGGAGCGCGCTGGCTGTATCGTATGGATGCGGCTTGAGATTACTGTTGAACCAGGCCGTATTGCTGGGTGAAACAATGCCAACCGACGGAATTGCGTGGCCATGGAAGACAATCCGCGCCAGGTCCGCACGATTGATGGCCTCTGAAATTGCCCGCCGGAAATTGGTAGAACTAAACCACTCGCGCTTGTAAGCCGGGATCGGAGCGTTGGGAACCTGGTTGAACCAGAGTTGCTCGGTATCAGTGGAAGCGCCGGCATCACGCACCGAAGCGCTGTCGCCGGAGAGTTTTTCAAAGATAGCCGGGGAAACAGTATTGATCAGGTGCACTTCGCCGCGCTTGTACCTCATCGCTTCGATTTCCGGGTTCTGCTCGATGTCGAGACGGATTGAGTCAAGATAAGGCAGCTGCCTTCCCGCAGAATCTTTCTTCCAGTAATAAGGATTGCGCTTCAGCAAAAGATAAGATCCAGCTTTGCGCTCAGCCACATAGAACGGCCCTAATGTGGCCATCTCTTTTTGCGGCGATTTTGCTGACATGATGGCGACCGTATCGAACAGATCTACCAGGTTCGCTACGGGCGCAGGAAAGCTGATCTCCACCACGTTTGCCGATACGATCCGGGTCTCTGCCTTGCCCTCGCCAGAACGGAACGCATCTCCAGTGCTCGAATGCAACGCCGGGTCCATGAGCTGCGCTATCGTGTAGGCGACGTCTGCTGTTGAGAAGGGCGTGCCGTCAGAATACTTCAACCCTTCACGCAGTTTGAAGCGGATGCGCTTGCCCCCATCGGAAACCTTCCACTCGCTGGCTAATTGCGGCTGCGGCTTCAACGTGACGCGATTCACACGCACCAGTACTCCGCCGGTCAGATAACGGACGGTTTCAGAAGCATCGTCCTCTACCAGCAGGGGATTGAATGTCTTGGGCTCGGAGCGCAGGCAGAAGCGCAGTTCTCCCCCGCTCTGCGCCAGGAGCGTAGTGCAGCCCAGGAGCAGCATTACGGGAAGAACCTGCAAGCGCTTCATGCGCGGACCTCCTGTTTGTTGAGCAGGACCTGGAAGGAGCTGATTACTACTATAAGTACCGCAAGGGGCAACAGCCGCCAAGGTTCCGGACGTAACATCACCGCATCTTGAAGCTCCCGCAATAGGCTTCCCAGCGATGGTAAGGGCTCTGAAACACCCAGCCCCAAGGCTCCAAGGTTAGCTTCAGCAATGATGAATACTGGAATTGAAATCCAGAACTGGGCGAACAACGCGCCGCGAAGGTTGGGCAGCAGATGCAGGCGAATCAGTTTGAAGCCGGAAAAGCCCGCAGCTCGCGCCATCCACACGAATTCTGATTTCATCAGCTCTTTGGCGCCGGAGCAGATGATGCGCGCGGAAGCCGCCCATCCTAGAAGGCCAAGCGACGTGAATGTCACCGCGACCGACGCCTGGGGTGAAATGTTCAGGGGCAAGACGGCGCGAACGGTAATCAAGAGAAACAGCCATGGCACGGAGAGAAAGAAATCAATCAGCAATTTGCAAAACCGCTCGACCCAGCCACCGCAATATCCGGCAATGCCGCCGACCAGGCCCGCGAGCACAGTCGTGAAGAACGCCGCCAGCGGCGCCAGCGTCAGGGAGACGCGCATACCAAAAAGCAGTCTGGCCCAGCGATCCCGGCCAAGATCATCGGTTCCCAGCAGGTGATGAGCGGACGCTGCGGCCTGCGGTATTTCTCTGAACTGCTTTTCATAGCCTGCAGGCGCAAGATGGTTGGCGAAGAGGATCGCAAAAGCAGCGAGCACCAGCACCACGATCGCTGTAGAACGCACGATCTTCATGCCGCGCTCCTTGTCAGACCGCGCTGCGCGCCATCGGAGATCAATGTTGCGCAGACCGTCACAAAGGTCACAATCATGGTGAGGTTGACCAGCAAGGGCAGATCACGGGCCTGCGCGGCTTGCCACGCAAGTTGTCCAATGCCGGCCACGTCGCTTATGACTTCGATCGGCAACAGCACGCCAATGCCGATGCTGATGGAGACGCCAACCAATGCAATCAGCTGCGGCAACGCAATCGGAGCAACGTGCCAGGCTAAGACTCGCAAAGGACCCGCACCCTTCGCTCGTGCCGTGAGCACATGCGGCATTTCAGAACTCTGCTGCAGCAGGTTTTCCGTATAGCGATAAATCTTGGGAAAGATCAGCAAGGCCGCAGCGAAGGCCGGCGGCAATCGCAATAGCAGGAAGACCAAAGCAAGCGCGGCGGCCGGGGTGGAAATGAATGTCCCGCTCAAGCCATTCGCCAGGAAATTTAGCGCGCGCCAGCGCAAGGTTTGTGCACCGACAGCCAATGCCAGTCCCAGCAACCATCCTATGGCCAGGGCAATCGCCAGGTTCCACAGCGTCACCGGAAGCCGCTCACGAAGAAGCTCCTTCACCGGCTGATTGAGAGAGCGCGAGGTTCCCAAATCGCCTCGGACCAGCGACGCAAGGTATTGGACATAAAATCGCGGAATGTTTGAGTCGGCCAAATGGGCCTGGCGAACGGCCCGGATGCTTGCTGCAGAAAGCCCGGAGTTAAGTTCCTGATCGTCAGAAGAAAACCCGGGAGCAATGCGCATGAGCATGGCGCCGGCAAGGCTCGCCATAAGCATGAGCGCCACCAATCGAAGCACGGCGCCGCTTACAAAGCGCAACATTATCCGGCCACCGCGTCGCGCGCCCCGTTGGGCTTGCGCGTCTCATTGACAGCATTAAAAGCTTTGAGGGCTTTGTGATGTTCCTGCTTCTGGATGTACATGCGGCGATCGGCTTCCGCCAGCAGTTTTTCCGCATCCACGCCATCTTCAGGATAGATAGCGCAGCCAACGCTCAGCGACAGCCATTCGACCCCGCAGATTTCGCGGCCGGCGTTCCCGGCCAGTTCGCTCAAACAGATGCCGCGCGCTTCCGCAGCCGAGGCGCTAAGTCCCGGTGCCACGATGACAAACTCATCTCCACCCATTCGCGCCACGTAGTCGTACTCACGGCATGAACCTTGCAGCGTTTCGGAGAAGTGCCGCAGAATCCGGTTCCCTTCGATGTGCCCGAAGCGATCGTTGATCTTCTTGAAGCCGTCGAGATCGCAAACCATCACGGTCAACGAGCTTTGCAGGCGTTTGCATCGCGCCAATTCGCGATCCAGATGGAGGAACAGCGAGCGCGCATTGGGCAGCTCCGTGAGATAGTCGGTTGTGGCCGAGCTTTCAGCTTCCTGGAAGGCCAGTGCATTCTCCACCGAAAGCGCGACTTTCGAGCTGATGGCCAACAGAATGCGCAGGTGATCCGGCGTATAGGCGTCTTGATCCGAGTGATAAAGCGTGAGTACGCCTACCACGCCCTGTATCCCTTCGAGCGGAACCGAAATCGCGGACCGCAGTGGGCTGAAGCGCGTGGGATCGTGCACGTAACCGTGCTCCAGCGTGGGATTCCCGTTCAGCATCGGCTTGCGATTCTGTGCCACCCATCCGGACAAACCCTCACCCAGAGGAATACGCAGCGCAGCAAATAACCGGAAGTTGTCGCCGCTCACATACTCGGGTAGCAACTCATTGCCGCGCACGATGTAGGTAGCAATCGCGTCATAAGGCACAAGCCGTTTCAATCGGCCGCTGAGCACAGAAAGCGTCTCGCTCAGACTCAAAGAATTGCCGAGGTCCTGCGTGAGTTCGAACAGAGCCTGCGCTTCCTGCCGGGCTGCCGCAATCGAGGAAAGGAATGCCGCCTGGCTCCCGGGCTCCACGCTCTTGGCCGCTTCAAATCCGCTCGCCGGCGCCCTTCCGCGTTCAACCTTCAACCCTGTGGAAAGCTTCTGCCGGTCCGGCACCAGAGATTGCGTATGAACAATCTCTTCCAATTCCTTATAACTTGCTTTCAATATCGCGACCACTTTCGGATCGTAAGCTTTGCCGGCCTGATCGGCGACCCAATTCATAGCGTCGTCCAGCGGCAGTGCCTTGCGATACTGTCGATCCGTGGCCAGCGCGTCCAGGCAATCGACCGCGGAAAGAATCCTTGCGCCGATCGGGATTTCCTCGCCCTTCAGGCCATCTGGATACCCGGTACCGTCCCAACGTTCGTGGTGGTAGCGCACAACCGGCACCACCGGATAAGGGAAATGCACTCGCTCCAGGATTTCCGCGCCGACAATCGGGTGAATCTTCATTTTCTCGAACTCTTCCGGCGTCAGGCGGCCGGGCTTGGAGATGATGTGCTCCGGTACGGCCAGTTTGCCAATATCGTGCAGCAGGGCCGCAGCACGCAGCGCCTCAACTTCGTCCGGTGGAAGATTAAGCTTCTTGGCCATCTCTACGGCGTAAACACGCACGCGCTCCAGGTGGTCATGCGTGGTCTGGTCCTTGGCTTCAATCGCCAGCGCCAAAGCCTCAATGGTGCGCATGTGCAGGGCTGCCATCTCCGCTACGTGATTTTTTTCATTGGCCAGCTTGCCCAGATAGAGCCGGTATGAGCGATAGATGATGAACATCGCAGGGAGAGTCAATAGAGTAGGCTGCCATCCTACTCGCTGGTTGACCCACCCGAAGAGCGCGGTAATTGCGCCACCGGCCAGATAGTAGGGCAAAGACCAGAAATAGCAGTCAGTCCAGATCTTGCGCAGGCTCTTGTTCTCAGTGAGCGAAATGATCGTTGCCACCGGCAGCGTGTTAAAAAGGAAGTACACAGCGGCCGAAAACATCAGCAACAGCGCGGTATTCCCATGCACATAGGCTTGCAGAGGTCCGTGGTAGGTAAAGTAAGCCGCCCAGATGGCAACCGCGGCACTGGCAACGTTGAACAAAACCTGTTCCAGCCGCGGCATGCCCCGCCGGGTGAATAGGCATTGGATCAAAATGGCTGCGCAGCCCAGAATCAGGGTTTCGCTGTACGACAATTCCGCAATGCCGATGAGAATGAACAGGAAGCTGACCGAGATTGTGCCGGTAATTTCCGGCAGCTCAACTTTGAGGCGCGAAGCCAGCGCACCTGCAAGCAGGTAGGCCGCGAACTTCGGCAGGTCGTCGATATTCCAAACCAGCCCGCCGTAGATGGTGGTCGCCAGACCGGCCATACAGACGACAAAGATGAATATCTGGGCCTGCTTTGACATGCGTTTCGACACGCCTCCGTCACACTACCTTGGGCAACTGCCGGGCCAATCAGGCTCTCAGATTCGCTCGCGGAACCCCTTGCGAATCAAGCAGTTCCGGAGTCGAACCCCGTCGAACTTGGCGAGATCACCCAGATGCGTGTGACACAGCTGTCACATCCGTGATGTCAAGTCCGCGCCAAACTGTCACGCAGGAGCCGGGCACCGGTCCCAAATCGGGGGAAAAATCTAACTTTGAGCGCGAGTGTACTCCTATTTGGGTCCAAAGTAGCCAGGTAAAGCTGAAGGTTCAGAACTTTGGTAATCAATCAGACATGCTTACTAATTGCCCGGCGTAGCTCACTTGTCCCATCATGGCCCACAAGAGCAGTATTGGCGCCCGGTCAGCGCCGCTGCGGTCTATCGCAGTTGCGGCCGTGGCCTGGGTGCGGCGGATAAGGAGAGATTTGTCGACGGCGGTCCACAACTCGTGTGACCTAAGCAGCCAGATCATCCGCAGTGATGCCTTAAAGCGGGTGATGAAGCTGGTGGAGCAAGTGGCGTGTCATCCGGCGGCCGTGCTGATCGTGGGTGAGACCGGTACGGGCAAAGAGATGATTGCGCGCTCCATCCATGGCCATTCCCTGCGCTGCAACAAGCCGTGGGTCGACGTGAACTGCGCCGCGATCCCCGAACACCTTGTCGAAAGTGAACTTTTTGGCTACGAGAAAGGGGCTTTCAGCGGAGCCGATGCCCAGAAGGTCGGCTACTTTGAAATGGCCGACGGCGGCACTCTCTTCCTGGATGAAATTGGCGACCTTGATCCCAAGGTGCAGGTAAAGCTCCTGCGCGTGCTTGACGGCGTTCCCTACTACCGCCTTGGTGGAAGTAAGAAAGTTGAAGTTGACGTTAGAGTAGTGGCCGCCACTAACCAGAACCTGGAAGAACTCGTCCGCAGTGGCCGCTTCCGCAACGACCTCTATCATCGGCTGGCCGAATTCAAACTGGAAATTCCGCCGCTGCGTGAACGCCCGGAAGATCTGCTGGCAATCGCTGAACAGGTCCTTCATCAGCACTATCCCAACTCCCGTTTTGCCCAGGATGCTGTTACCGCCCTGCTCTCATACGACTGGCCTGGCAACGTACGGGAGCTGCGCAACAGCCTTTTTCGCGCCATCATGCTGTCGCGAAATGCTCACGTTCAGATCACCGCAGCCGACCTGAAATTGAGCCCGGCCCTCCAGCCAGCCAACGGTAAACCGGCGCTCAGCCACGACCTTGACCAGGTGGAGCGGCAGATTGTACTTGACGCGCTTGAGCGTTGCGGCCGCAATCAGGGCAAGACCGCCCAGGCCCTGGGAATCTCGCGGCGCACATTGCTGCGCAAACTCAAGGCGTATCGTGAGACCGCTCCCGAGATTGCTGTCGGGACGCTGTGCCCGGAGCAGCAGCGCTACTACCGCAAGCAGACAAACAACTCCATCCGCCTGAAAGTGGAAGACGAGTGGATGGAAGCAACGCTCTTGAACATCAGCTTAGGGGGTGCTGCAGTCTCTATCCACAAGCTGTTGAGCCAGGATTCGGCGGTGATTCTGAGCTTCACCATTCCTGGAAGCGAAGATCATGCAGAACTCTCAGGACGTGTCGCCTGGGCCAACAAGGAAGGCCAGCATGGAATCCAGTTTGGCACAATGCCATCCGAACTTCGTACCCATCTGCAGCGCTGGTTCCAGTCAGAAATGAAAAAGGATGGCTGGCGCGAAGACCTGGAAGTCTAATCACCAGCTATCAGCCACCGGCAATCAGCCGACCCGGCTGTGACTAATCCCCATTCGGACTTCTTCCGCACACATTTCTCACTTTAAGACGACCTACGAACTGCGCATCTTAGCCGGGCATATTCGCGGGCTGAATGCTGATTGCTGACTGCTGATTGCTTCCTTTTAAAACCGGGAAAAATCCGGCTTCCTTCGCTGCAAGAACGCCGTCATCGCCTCCTTCGCTTCCGGCCCCTGGAGCAGCGCGGCAAACTGCTGCGTCTCGCGCGCCATGGCATCGGCAATCATCGGCGCGGGTGCGTGCTTGAGCAACTCCTTGGTGGCCCGCAGCGCCGAAGGAGGCTTTTCCCCGAGTTGCTGCGCCTTGCCCAGCGCAGCAGTCTGCGATGTGCCCTGACTTACGACTTCATTCACAACACCCAGAGCGTGCGCAACCTCGGCGCTAAAAGGTTCGCCAAAGAACAAGAGCTCTGCCGCTCGCCGCTGCCCCACCAAACCCGGCAGAATCGCGCTGGAACCGGCTTCCGGACACAGCCCGAGGTTCACAAACGGAAGCTGGAATCTCGCCGTGGAATCTGCATAAACCAGATCGCAATGCAGCAGCATGGTCGTGCCGATACCAACGGCAACTCCGCTCACAGCTGCCACTACCGGTTTGCTGGCTGCAGCTAGTGTCTGCAGGTAAACAATGGCCGGGCTGGTCTCGCCGGGCCGCGCATTGGCAAAATCCACCAGGTCGTTTCCAGCGGTAAAGCAATCCTCTGTGCCGGTGATCAGTACTACGCGAACGCTCGCATCGGCCTCAGCTTGCCGCAGCCCTGCAATCATGTCCAGATACATCTCGCGGGTCAGCGCATTTTTCTTTTCCGGCCGCTGCATGCGCAGGGTAAGAATGCGGTTGTTGACGGAAATTGAGATGTGTTCAGACATGGAAGCTCCTTAAAGAAGTTGCCTGGAAAACCAACATGTGAGGATAAACCAAGTCGCTGAATCGAATGTTGAGAGTTTGTTTTCTGCGGCCGGATTTCGATATTCGCAGAAGAAACCGCTACTGGGTATCGCATGATCAACCCAGTAGCGGCGGTTTAGTGTGAAGAAGCTTTTAGGGTTAAACGGCCGGGCACGTCGTATCTACGAGAGCACCGAATTGACCCATCCCGGAGTTGCTGAAGGTAACGGTCGTACCGTCAAACTTCGTGATGCTGATGTTGAACGGCTCGTTGTAGCCCTCGGTTCGGTCGTTGAGCACGCTGATTCCCAGTTGCTCGCCGAGCAGGATGGAAGCGTTGGTAGAACTGCGGAAGTGGATCCCGGAATGGATGCCGTGTCCAAACGAGATGTTGAAGGCGAGCTTGGAAAGCTCTCCATTGACGGTCAGGCTGTCGCGATCTGCGCCCGTATAAGGCACGAGCGAAAGGCCATCCTCGCTGGTCTGCATCACGTCACTACCCGCAGCCAATAGCAGCGGCCGGATCTTCTGGCTGCCATCAAAGAAGAACTTCAAGGCCGTCAGGCAAGCCCCGGCAACGGTCCCATGACCTGTGGGATAGCATGGATGTGGAGGCGCTCCCTCCGGGAATGCCTCCGGCATCAGATAGGTGCCAAACTGCGAGAAGATTCGCGCAGCCGCCTGCGAATTCAGGACGTCAGCATGCAGGTGTTGTGCCGCCTGCGGCATAGGCGTCCTGTTGGTGAGCCGCGCCTGTACCAGAGCGGCGTACTCCTCTGGACGCTGGCGCAGGTTGACGACCCATTTGTGAAACCACGCTGCTTTGAGGGCTCGCGTCGCCATCTCCGGCAGCGTTGCCGCACAGTCCGCCGGATCAAGTGTGCCAAAACCATGTTCTGACTTGTTGCCTATCGCGCGCCCACCCATTTGTTTTGTGCCATAAGGATTGCCCGGATTCAGTGGCGCGTTGATGCCTGCCAGCACCAGGAAAGCGATAAAGTGGGCTTCGTGAAGCACATCCGCGTGCGTATATGCAGTAAGGTCACGGCCATTGCGAATGTGCCTGAACGTCGTGTCGAATGCCAGCGAGGCGCTCGCCGGGAAGCCATTTTGGACATTCATGAACTCTGCCACGCTGGTCATGAAGTTTTGATTGGGCATGAACGTCTGGTACATCTGGTTGATAGGCTGGGCGCCAAAGAACGTTGGTTGCAGGATGAGTTGCGAAAGATAGGGGCCCTGAACATTGCCATCGCCGGGTGCAATCTGGCCGCGGAACAAGTTCTGTGGTGTAACCGGAAACGGATATTCATTGTTCGCCGAGCTCTTGATGTAGGTCAGGTTGGTGAGTTCACTCGCGGCGGCAGCAGCAAGTGTGTTGGTGGCGTAGTCCGTAAAATTTACATCGCGCAGCATGGCCGCCCAATAGTGCTCTACCTCCTCGTCGGCGGTCTGGGCGCTTGCCGTGGTTGGTGCCGGCGCCAGGGTAGTCGCGTGCGAGTCCAGTCCTTCCAGGTCAAAAGCCAACGACGTTTGCGGACCATTCAGTTCCGCGTTGGGGTTGGTTCCACCGGGATTTCCCACCAGAACGCTTTCGAAGTCTGTGAAGTTCCCGCTGGTAAGAGCTTTTGTAAGACTGGCATATGAAGCCTGATTGACGATTTCCAGATTGTCATGCTGCAGGGTCTTGCTCCAGGTGCCGCTGTGATCTGTGTACAGCGCTGCATCGCCATTGTCGGCAGCAACGCCCGGGTTGATCTTTTCAGCCTGAGCCTCCTGCCTGCGGTACTGAAAGCTGCTGTTGGCTCTTGTGTTCTCCTGGTAGGTTATCACCGACGCTTCAGCCGTGGTCTCCTTCCCACCCAGCAAGGGTTCTAATGGCACTATGGCTGCTGCCATGGCCATCGCAGTCAGACCTCCGGTTTTGCCTATGAAAGAGCGCCGACTCGGATTGGCCGGCAGAGTGGAGACGGGTTTTTTAGAATCTTTTTTGTTGTTTGCTTCAGCGTCTTCCCTGTGAACGATCAGGGACTCTTGCGCATTTTGTCGCGCGTCTTGCTTCGACATTTTCAGTCCTCCTCATGTTGGTGGCAAATTCAATTTGGTTTTTGTGGAAAGGTTTGCTTGTGGTTTTCGCCGCCAAGGCGCAAGGAAGTCCTTCGGCATGGCAATGCGCGTACGCCGGACTTTCCGGCGCTGCCATCAGCCATACCTGGCAAAGAAATCCTGGCGAATCGATCGGTTTAACCAGTGCTGACGGTTTCTAAGGCGGGACTTGCACCTGAAAGCATCCTGTCTTGCCGCGGAAAGCAAGGGGTTGGGAACGCGGATGTCTCCATGATGCAAGCGCTGTCGGGACATCAATTCCATATAAAGTCGGACGAATCCAGCGTAAAGACATGGCAACTCCTAATCGAGCTAAGGAAGCCTGCTTTTGCAACGTAATCTACTGGGATCTGACTTCTCGGAACAGGAAACTACGGGGCCGGGCTTTCAGGTTTGAAAGCGACTACATTTGAAGCATGTGAGGCCGGCTTCGGAAAAAACGGATGGCGTGCTCATGAGCGATGGAACGTCGAGAACCCATGCCGAAATTTCAAAAGCCGTGCGTACTTTTTCACGGTGTGAAAAGCTTGCGGTGAGTAAGACGTTTTCAGTGTTGCTGGAGTTATCCGCGGGACTACAGATTCATTGGAAAATAACGAAAGAGTTCCTTTTTGAAACTGTTCATCCCAAAACAGGAATGCAGGGAGCGTGGGTGTCGCGGGAACTAGGCAATCTCAGAACTTCAGCGACTAAGACCTGGCCTAAACGCCGGTGCCTTTGAACACCGCCGGTATCGTGCGCAACAGGATTTTCAAATCCAGTCCGAGACTCCAGTTCTCGATGTACTCGAGATCGAGCGCGATGTAGTTATCAAACGACGGATCCTGCCGGCAGGTGATCTGCCAGAGCCCGGTAATGCCGGGCACAACGTCCAGGCGGCGGAGATGGTCCAGCCGGTATTGTTTGAACTCACTGGGCAATGGCGGACGCGGACCGACCAGGCTCATGTCGCCCTTCAAAACGTTGATGAGCTGCGGCACTTCGTCCAGGCTGAATTTGCGCAGCACGCGGCCGACGCGCGTGATCCGCGGATCTTTGGCTACTTTAAAGAGAACAGAATTGCGTTCGTTGTTGTCTTCCAGGTTCGTCTTGAGCCCATCAGCTCCCGTGACCCGCATACTCCCAGTTTATTTCGGCCGCGGAGCGCTTCACCTCATTCTTGATCTCTTCTTCTGTGGCCCGCTGGGCCTCGATCCTGTCGCGAGGTCTTTCCAGATCCTGATCCCTTTCGCCGGCGCCCCGGTTGCGATCAAGATTGTTATCGGTAGCTGGGTTTGTGTTCTGATCCTGGCGGTTTCTGCGTTCCGGTTGACCCTGCTGCTCCTGCTGGTCACTGGTCATCGAAGAGGACGGGCGTTGATCGGAATAGGGCTGCATTCGATCTTTGCGCTGGCGGTCTTCGCGCAGCTGAAAGCTTTCGCTCTCCAGGTCAAGAGCCAGACGATTCTGCCGCTTCCAGTATTCGTAGGTGACGAGAACATCGCGGTTGGGTATAAGGTCCCTGACTCGCATGCCTTCGTGCCAGGGATACCGGCCGGGCACCGAGACGTTGCCGCGCAAGGTAACGGCATTTTCAAATCTGGGCGAGATATGCAGAAAGCGCACAACGTCCCCGTCGTGCAGCTCCTGGTGAAGCCCATCGGCTGTAAGGGGAAACTCTTCCGCGCGGCGGGCATGGTGTTCGTCGATACGTTCAACAATCGCGCGCTGGCCGGCCGCAGTGGTGGTGAGACCGCCGGCATAACTGATGGCGTCACCCAGCGTGTCACGCTCTTTCAATTCGAAGATCGCCGGAACGTTGACGCTACCGGAAAGCGCCACCAGATGGCCTACCGGTCCCACATAAATCACGTCACCAGGCAACAACTGCGCGTCTTTGGACTTGTCACCGCCCACAATCAGGTCATAAAGATCGAAGCTGGTGATCTCCTTGCCCTGGCGCTTGAGTTGAATATTGCGCATGGATCCATGGTTTGAGGGACCGCCGGAGGCAAACAACGCGTTCACCAGCGTGCTGAGGGAACTCACGGTGTAAACACCCGGCCGCCTGACCTGGCCGACGACAAAAACCTGGATGGAGCGCAACTGCCCCAGCGTCACGGTCAGCTCAAAGTTCTTAAACACACGTCCGACAGCGTTCTTGACTGCATCGTTGAGCTGGTCATAGCGAAGGCCGGCAACACTGATCGCGCCTACCCGGGGCAGATAAATAGATCCGGTTCGATCCACGCTGGTTTTGTAGTTGATTTCAATCTGGCCCCATGAGCGGATCATCAGCTCATCACCCGGCCCAATCAGGTAATCCGGTGTGACTGGCACACGGTCGAGCGGGGCGAAGGTAGAAGGGACGTTACGAAAGAGGTTCTGGCCGAAGATTGGAAGCCGCTTTCCCAAAGAACTGGCAACAAATTCCTGAAACTCGGTGTCTGGCTCCGGAGGCAGCGGCAGAGATTCGCGTGTTCCGGGTTCGTTCTGGCGCTTCGGCGCCTGCACTTCCTCGTTTTCGCGATCGCGCGATGGATAGCGCTGATCCTGCTCCGCCGGTGTGTTGGTGATTTGAACGCCGCCGGTTCGATCGGCAGGAGGTATAGGCCGCTCGGTTTGCGCTGCTGCGCTGATTGCAACAAAAAAAAGGAATGAAAAGACCACAACTGTACGTAGCACGATTCTCTTTTCGCTGGCAAGAACCAGATAGACTGCCGTAATTCGATCGCACTATCCTGGGCTAAGCGCTAGTGCGTTCTGAAGGTTCTATCTCGGCTAAACTACTGGGACTTGTTGTTTTTAGTTGAAAAAAAACTATACAGGAAGCTTCCCTGCCTTGCCTAGCGAGGCTATCGAGCAATTGGGCCTGGTTGGCTAATTTCCGGTTCGGCCAGGAGTCGCATCCATTTGGATTCTTGATTTGATAGTGATTACATCTCGCCGGCCGTGTTTTCTTTTTCGCGAGTTATCTTTTCCATGTCGTTAGACATCAACGGGCACGCGGTGCGCGGCAATTGTGGAGGTCAAACGGCGCTCAGCATTTGACCAGCTTTATGAGCCATCATAGAATCAATGATGCATGGCGTCCTTGACGCCGCTTCCGCAGCCAATCTGCTGCCCCCTCGTTCAACGGCAGGACAGCTGACTCTGGATCAGCATATCGGGGTTCGAATCCCTGGGGGGCAGCCAA